>OKRW01000395.1_pt1 | contig 43889 bp, 34 predicted proteins | sample 1601151 | NCBI WGS metagenome assembly OKRW01 (sample SAMEA3541471, study PRJEB24748) | human gut metagenome | biome: human gut; feature: human-associated habitat; material: faeces | place: China | collected 2012 | reverse complement strand
CATCAACTGTATTCTCTATGATGGTTCCTGTGGCAATCTGTGGGGAAATGGTATCTTGCACATGCTGATGGAATATGGCGTTCCCCGGGAAATTTCCTCTCTGATCGCAGAATTTTTCCTGGATTTTCTGGATAAATTTATAACAATGATGACTCTGTTTCTCCTGATCCATCTTGTGCGCAAAAGCAGAAAACACATGCCTGCTGGGAAAAGATTTTCCCCTGGTATCTTTTCTGATCAGGGAAGGGGTATCAAAAACTTCATAAGGTCTCGGTGCATCGTAAAGATACCGAAATATACTTAATACTACAAAAGAAACAGCCGGAACGAGGATCGCTTTCCCCAGTTCCGGCTTTTTATTTACCATTAAATACAGCAGAAACAGCGGGTAGCTGATATAGGAGATCTTCGTCAGGATCCGATCCGACCAGACCACATAGCCATATAAAACAGGACTTTTTCGGATCTTTGACAGCATAGATACATATGTTTCCTGCTTCATATAACTTCCCCTTTCTGCTCTCTTTATTATGCCTGCAAAATGCCTGCAATCCACTTTCCGCCCAGCACGCCTGCGACGCACAGCACAACACTTGCTATCGCATATACTGCAAAGGCCGCTGGCCGGCCGCTTTGCAGAAGATCCAGCGACTCCAGAGAAAAAGTGGAAAATGTCGTGAATCCACCGCAGATGCCTACCTTTAAAAAGAGTACCGTCGATGGATTCAGGATTTCGGTGGAATCTGCCGTTTTAACGACAATTCCGATCAGAACCGCTCCTAACACATTGATCAGCAGTGTATGATACGGCAAGCTGCCCTTTTGCAGGAACGGGATCATCCCCATCAGATAGCGGGATACCGCTCCTAAAAAACCGCCTGCGCCAACCGCAATACAGTTTAAAAACATATCCTATCCTTTCAGCAGTGCCTTGCGCAGAACTTTTTTCGGATCAGAAGCCAGCAGTGCGATCAGCCAGATGATCAGGCCGGACAGAACTACGATGATCCCCAGAAGAAATGCTCCTGAAGATGTATCGAAAACCGGGCCGCCTTCCTGCAGATAAGCGATCACATGATCCACTGTCCACATCAGTGTTGCTCCCCAGTACATCAGACTTAAAAATCCCAGGCGATACCGGCGATCCGGCAGCTTCACATACCATACGAGAGTCACCGCAATAGCTGCTGCAGCTGTTAAAATCAAATACATTCTCTATACCTCCTGCTCTGCACGTTCTTCCGTGTCCAGCTTCCCAGCAAGGCGTTCTGCAATCAGAGTCATCCCAAACCATACGCCGGTGATGACTACCGCCATAGTCGTTCCATAAAGCGCGATCTCTTTCAGCATCGGAACGATTTCAGACGGCGTCTGCATCGCCGTAAGGAACGGCGGCCACGGAACAACTTCCCCATGCCAGATATGTTCTACACATAAAAGTGCAGAACCGCCCCAAAGCATGGTGTTGAGCCATTTTAACTTGCGGCTCCAGGAAATCTTATGCTTCGGTTTTGTAGATTCCTGTATGCTCTGTGTATTCTCTATGTGTTCTACGGAACCGTGTTCCGCTTCCTTTTCTTTCTGATCCAGTTTCTTCTGCAGTACCGTCGTCACAACAGCTTCTGCTGCTGGTGCTAAAAAACAAGCCATCTTATTACCTCCTGTGTCTAAATCAAATTTATACAGTGAATTTACCTGGATTTCCGGCAAATCTTCAGTCCATTCAACTATACTACCTGTCATAAGCCGCTGTCAAGAATTCATCAGCCAAAACCTCTTCTTTCCCGGCAGATTTTGGTGTAAAATAGAAATATCAAAGAAAAGGAGCACAATATGAACACCCTTGCGTCATTCACAGCGACCGATACTCTATGGATGCTGGTCTGTGCCTGCTTCGTTTTTTTTATGCAGGCCGGATTCACCTGCTACGAAGCCGGTCTTGTACAAAGTAAAAATGTGATTTCCGTGGCCATCGAGAACATCTTCAATCTGACCATCTCGATCGTACTGTTTTCCCTGGTAGGGTTCCCGATGATGTTCGGGGAAACCATTTTTTCAGCCGATTCTTCTGCAGAAACTGCATTTGTATTCCTGCAGATCATGTTTGCGGCAGTTTCTGTCACTATATTCGCAGGGGCTCTCTCTGAGCGCACAAAACTGGCGCCGCTGCTTGTCGCCGGTGCCGTCAGCGCCGCCCTGATCTATCCTCTCTTTGGCAGATTGGCCTGGGGCAGTCATCTCAGCGGAAACGCCTCCTGGCTGGAAAAACTGGGATTCCTCGACTTTGCCGGAGCCAGCGTAGTACATATGACTGCCGGTTTTGTCGCACTGGCCGGACTGCTGGCCGTGGGAAGCCGCAGCAGGCAGCACACCGGTAAATCCAATATTCCCCTGGCCGTTTTAGGGGTATTCATCCTGTGGTTTGGCTGGTTCGGATTCAACGGAGGCTGCATCCGCCCTGGGGATCCTGCACTGTCAAAAGTATTTTTAAACACCTGTATGGGAGCAGCTTACGGGACCCTGGGAGCACTTTGCAGCAACCTGCTTCTGAAACGCAATGGCGGATATCTGATTTCGCTGTTCAACGGAGTTCTCAGCGGACTGGTCTCCATAACCGCTTTGTCTGCCTACTGCAGCTTCTGGGCCGCTATGCTCGTGGGATTTATCGCCGGGATCCTGGCGGATCTCACATCGGTGCTTCTGGAAAAACTCCACATTGATGATGTAGTCAATGTGATCCCGGTGCATCTGATCGGCGGGCTGACCGGGATCCTTGCACTGCCCTTCTGTATCCCGGTTTCTGCACTTCCGACCGACAGCCGGCTGGAACAGTTCGGAGTACAGATCATCGGAGCATGCATCTGCTTCGCCGCATCCTTCGGCATATCCTTTATCGTGTTCCTGTTGATGAAACACACGACAGGTCTTCGCGTCACAAAAGAAGAAGAAGAAAAAGGACTCAACATCGTAGAATTCAGCGATATCTACTCCTGGCAGAACTACATCGAAACATCATCTTACGAACAGGAGATACAAGAAAAAAATGATCTCCTCCGCAAGCAGACCCGGCTTCTGGCCGTTACCGAAGAGCAGGAAAAAAAGAGACTGGCCAAGGATCTCCACGATGGTGTAGGACAGAGTCTCTCCGCCTTGAAAGTGATTCTCGGCATGGGGAAAATGCAGGCGAAAAAAAGCGAGAATCCATCGTTACAGAAAACTGCAGAAAAAGCAGCTGATCTTGCTGATCTTTCTCTGAAAGAAATGCGCAATGTCCTGAACAACCTGAAACCGGAAGCACTTGAAAAAGGCGGTTTGAAAGCCGGGCTGTCTGCCATGACTGAAAACCTGGATCAGATCGACGATTTTACCTGCCGCCTGAACCTGATAGATCCTCTGCCGGATTTCGATGAAACCGTAGAGCTGAATCTCTACCGACTGGTGCAGGAATCCCTTACCAACGTAGTCAAACACGCCCAGGCAAAAGAAGCCGTAGTCACCGGTCAAAGCAGTCAGCGGATCGGATTCTACACCATCCGCATCAAAGATGACGGCATTGGCTTTAACCCTGAATCTGAACAGCTTGGCGTCGGTATCCCGTCAATGAACGACCGTGTCAAAATGCTGGGTGGAACCTTCCATCTCTACAGCATGGAAGGAAAAGGAACGGAAATCATCATGGAGGTGCCACATCATGGAAGAAACCAATAATATCAAAATTTTTCTCGCAGATGACCACAAGATCCTTCGAGAATCATTGGAATTGCTCCTTTCTCAGGAAGATGACTTTACCGTCATCGGACAGGCTGAAAACGGGCTGGAACTGGAAAGCCGTTTTATCGAAGAGCAGCCGGATGTGCTGCTGATGGATATTTCCATGCCGAAACGAAATGGATTTGATACTGCAAAAGCGATCGTAAAAGCATTTCCTGACATCCGCATCATCTTTCTGACCATGCATAAAAGCGAAGAAATGCTCTCCAAAGCATTCCACAGCGGATGCCGCGGCTACATCCTAAAAGAAAATGCCTTTGAAGAACTGGCTACTGCGATCCGCACCGTTATGAACGATGAGATCTACGTTTCCAACGCTTTGACGCCGATGATGCTGTCAGGCTTTCTGTCTACAGAAAAAGAACCTGGCGAACTTTCCGGGCGGGAGCATGAGATTTTAAAACTGCTGGCCGAAGGCTACAGCAACCGGGAGATCGCTGATATGCTCGCCATCTCCGTAAAAACCGTAGAAACACATCGCGCCAACATCATGCGAAAGCACAACTTCAAGAACATCACCGAGTTGGTGCTCTTTGCAGTAAGGAACCACATCATCGAACCATAACGCCCTGCAAAAGCTTTGCAGAAACTTCGACGCTATGCTCCCGGCAGCGGTCTCAACAAAAAATCAGGGATTTCCCCATAAGGTATCAGGGTTTCCCTGTATTTTCTTTTTTTGACCTTTCTTTTATACTGTAAACAATCAAAAACAGATTTGAAAAGAGAGGTGATTTCTCATGATTAACACTGGCGATACTGCGTTTATGATGATTTGTGCAGCGCTTGTTTTCATTATGACTCCGGGACTGGCATTCTTCTATGGCGGTCTGGTTTCCAGAAAAAACGTACTGACCATCATGATGCAGAGTTTTATTTCAATGGGTGTCGTAACGATTCTCTGGTTTATCATCGGATTCTCGCTGACATTTGGTCCGGATGTACACGGGTTGGTCGGAGGATTGAAATACATGTTCCTTCACGGAGTCGGCATGGAAGCCAATCCGGATTACGGAAGCACGATCCCATTTATGTCCTTCTTTAGTTATCAGCAAATGTTTGCGATCCTGACACCTGCACTTATCACAGGTGCTTTCGCAGACAGAGTAAACTTTAAAAGCTATCTGGTATTCCTGGTTTTATGGAGTCTGCTGATCTACATCCCGCTGGCACACTGGGTATGGGGCGGCGGTTTCCTGCAGCAGATGGGAGTCGTTGACTTCGCAGGCGGGATCGTTGTTCACGCAAGTGCTGGTCTGGCTGCTCTGGCTTCCGTTTTCTTCGTTGGAAAACGTACTGTTGTCAGCAAAGCGGAAATGGAGCCGCATAATGTAACGCACGTTGCTCTGGGAACGGCTCTGCTTTGGTTCGGCTGGTTCGGTTTCAACGCCGGCGGAGCTTTAGGTGCAAATTCCCTGGCTGCGACTGCATTCATCAATACCGACCTGGGCGCATCGGCTGCTATGGTTACCTGGCTGATCATCTCCTGGATCCGTGAAAAGAGTCCAAGCTTCGTTGGAGTTCTGACTGGTGCTGTTGCCGGTCTTGCCACGATCACACCTGGGGCTGGATTTGTAAAGCCATGGGCTGCGATCATCATTGGTGTTCTGGCAGGTATCATCTGCTACGCCGCCGTGCAGTTCCGCAAAAAGCTCGACTGGGATGATGCTCTTGATGTTTGGGGCGTTCATGGTGTTGGCGGTATCATCGGAACGATCCTGCTGGGCATATTCGCTTCAAAAGACGTCAACGGGATCAGCGGTTTGATCGAAGGTGATGTACATCAGTTCGGAATACAGATTTTCGGAACACTGCTGGCTTCTGCTTACGCATTTGTGATCACGATGCTGATTCTGAAGGTAGTCAATAAATTCCTGCCGGTACGTGTTACACCGGAAGAAGAACGAATTGGGCTGGATGCATCCTTGCATCACGAAGAAGCATATCATTTATAGCCTATCAATACATCTAACATAAAAAATACACTGCGCTGCATGGTTCAGATCTTCCTGCCATCGGCACAGTGTATTTTATTTTCGGTCTTATTCCAGCGGTTCATCCAGGACGATACCTTCCACATACAGTCGTGCGATCTGTTCCATGACGCCAAGCTGCCTTGCAGAACACACGCTCAAGGAGCCCATGATATTTTCCTGCAGGATCTTGATCTCCTTTTCTTCTGAGATCCCGTCTTCCGCACCTTCTAAAAGAAAGTCAGCACCAACTCCTAAGATCTGTTTCAGCCGGTACAGATTTTTCATGGAAACACCTTTTTCTCCATATTCGATATCGCCAATAAATTTCGCTGTAACACCCAGCTGTTCTGCCAGCTCCTCTCTGGAAAGCCCCAGGAGTTCACGCCGCTTTCGGATTCGTGCTCCAATAGCTGACTTGTTCAATTCTTTAAACTCTGCCATACATATTCCTCCTCATTCTCGCGGCTGCTCCTTATAGTTTACACGTTTCCCCTTCAAAAGTCGTCTAACTATCAGCGTATTATACATACACTTTCAAGGGATTTTGCAAAAAAATAAAAAAACTTTCGTAAAAAATGCAACATTTTTCTACGAATACATTCTATTAAAGAAAGAACCTTTTTACATTATGCGACAAAGAAAGGAGCAACCCATGTATCATTATGACGCTGTAAACCCCGATGCGAATCTTGACGCTCAGCATCGGATCGCTAAAAATCTGCGGTTTCTACGTATCGCTCACACTATGAGCCAGGAAGAAGTCTGCAAAAAGATCGACATTTCGCGTTCGCAGTATTCCTGTCTGGAAAGCGGGACAAAAGAAGCCACATTCCCGCAGCTTTATGCATTATCCCTGTTATATCACATCAGCTTCGAGTATATGATTTCATTTGATCTGTCTGTCGAAGCAACAGATCTTCTGCAAAAAAAGATCCATTCTATAGAAAGCCGTGAATTTCAGAAAAAATTTCTCGCCCTCTCTTCTAAAAACCAGCTCCGTATCACAGAGGAGCTCTTTCAGATCTCTACTGCCGCGAAAGGAGGGAATACAAATGAAAAATGGCTTCCATACACTGATCACTAATATGAAAGCTCTGAGAATCTTTTCCGGCAGCAGTCAGGAACAGACATCTGCAAGCCTCCATCTGTCACGCAGCACATATGCCTCCTATGAATCAGGACTTCGCACGCCGGATCTTGATACCCTCAAAAAGCTTTCTGCTCTCTACCATGTTTCGTTGTCGGATCTGGTCTATGCATCTATGGAAGAGCTGATCATGCTGCAGATCCACTATCAGAAAAATGAGAGTCTTCTTCAGGATGTGCTGCCTCTCTACGAGTCACTTTCTCCGTTTGACAAAAGCCGGATCATGGAGCAGATCGATATTCTGAAAAGGGAGGAGCTTCTTGTTATTTCACTGTACCACAGCTGTGATCGTAAGCTGTAGCGTGTACCAGCATATCTTCTATACAGAAAAAGCAGCACTTTTGTTTTGTCCAAGTGCTGCTTTGCTTTTTGTTATAATTATAATGCTGACGATTTTGCCACCGTGTATCCACGTTCTCCTACATATGGATGTGAAAAACGGTGCCCAGTTTTCTGTGGTGATAAGAACGATATGGGTATACCATCTTCCCGATCCCACGATTATAGATCTGATAGCCGACACGTCCGATCCAGTGTTCCTTACGCTTGGCTTTTTTCGTGATCTCTCTTTCAGTTCCAAACGCTTTGATATCTGCGCCAAATTTTACTGCTGCAATAAGATCGTTATTGCAGTGGATCTGTGCATTGATCTCCGTGCATGCCATTCCGATATATTCCGGAACATGTGCGTCCGACCCTGCAAATGACGGCATATCAAACCGATCTGCCAGATCTTTCGCCAGACGGTTGGAATTAACAAATTCGCAGGTATTGAAGGTTTCTATGAAATCAAAGTGCTTGATGTAGCTCATCTTCATTTTCTTGAATCCCATAGCACTGGATGTCGCCACTCCAAATGGATGAGCCGGTCCCAGGATCCCTCCCAGAGAATGTACCAGCTTGATCAGCGTGCTGCATTTCAGTCCGCGTATCCGCAGTACTCTGGGATAGATGCCATCCGGCAGGATCACCAGTATATGTCCTGCGTCTTTCGTATCATATTCTATACCGCGAATAACGGTAAAATTTCGGTATTTCGGATCATTCTTTATGGCATCCCATGCCTTGCAGCCCTTATAGCTGTTATGATCCGAGATCATAAATCCATCGTATCCCAGTTCCATAAAACGATCTGCAAATTCTGCTACAGAAACCTTGGAATCAATGGATCCTTCCTTAGTATGACAATGTAAATCAAATTTCAAATCTATCGCCTCTATCATTGTATAGTATATAAAAGTTTGCTATTTCAAACTTTCACAATATAATAGTATTCCTTTTTTAAAAAAAAAACAATGTTGAAACTGTGAAAAAATCTTAAAATTATGTAAAAAAAACATCCATCCTGAATAAAATATGCCGCCAGACCCCACCTCTATTAAGTTTTGTATGGATTCCGCAAAAAATAGTTCCTTCAATATGCAAAATTCTTAAAGATTACGCTTGCATCTGTCACGTTTTTTTGCTATATTATAGAGGTGCCTTGCGAAAGGTACCAATAGAAATTCGGAGGATTGACCGAGTGGCTAAGGAGCTCGCCTGGAAAGCGAGTAAGGTGTAACAGCCCCGTGGGTTCGAGTCCCATGTCCTCCGCCAGAATTCAGAGACCTGTTTCAGGTCTCTTTTTTATTGAGATTTATTGAAATTTTATGGGCAAAAAGTGGTTGTTCTTAATGATGAGGCATCCGGGAAATCATGAATTCCCAGATTACGAAAAAAACAGCCTTGATTTGGATTTTTTACTGCTTATGAGCTGTACCTTCCTTCATGAATTCCCATTTTTCAAAATAAAACAGCAGGCTGGGAACTGTTTCACGAGATATTTACAGCGCAGAGAAAAACAGTTCCCAGATAAACAGTTTTTATATCTTTTGAGGAATCATAACGAGTGCTGCGCATGGATCTTGAAACATTTGCTGGATTGAACTTCCCATATAACTTTAAAAAAATCAAATCTGGGAATTCATGACGCGAGCAGACATCTGAATCGAGAGATTAATTCCCGATTAGATCAGATAATTTTCGATCTGGGAATTCATAGTGAAGATAAGACCGTCATGTATGCATATTTACCGTCTTACTGCTTTATTACCGCACTGTCTCATCGCTTCGCCGACCCTAAACACATTTTACCGGCACAGCCCTTCTAGAAACAGCGGCATGATCGTTTGCGCATGCTGACATAGTGAGTAGTTTCCGCCGGAAATGCACCACTCGTACATAAGCCCCCGCTCGAACATGGCATAAGCGCGGGTGATATCGTTGATGGAAAGGTTTTCTTTGAAAAGGCCTTGTTCCTTTCCTTCGATGGTGATCTGGCGCAGTAATTTATAGTAGGTACGGTTGGTGTTGAGCAGATGACGCTCGCCGTTGGTGGTCAACTGGGTCGCAAACAGGCGGCTCAAAAGCTCGACAGAAACTGTGTTTTCGATCATCAGAAACAGCTCCTGGTTTATGTATTTTAGTTTCTCGATAGGAGAGAGCACTGGATCCATGGTCTTTTCCAGTTCTACATATTTATCATCAAAGAGATAGGAAAGGGAAGAAAGCAGTGCATCCTTTCCTTCAAAATAGTGATAGAAGGATCCGCGTGATGTGCCGGATGCCTCTACGATCTCTTCTATGGTGGTGTTGTCATAGCCCTGCTGGTAGAACAGCTTCCATGCGGCAGAGACGATTTTTCCCTTAGTATTTCTGGCATTTTTCTTCATAAGTATATAAAGTTCTCCTAAAGTTTTAAATTTTATTTTTGATATCCAATAATGACTAGAATACATTCTAGTATAAAAACCATGAAATTTCAAGAAAATATCCGAATTCATCACACTTTTATTCATAAGTATATCCAAACTATATTCTGTGTTTCGTTCTAGTTTTGATTGTGCTATACTAGGTGGGCAATTTTTAATCGAGTAATTATAATCAATACACAACAATAAAGGAGATTTGACGAACATGAATGGAGAAATATTTGCTTTTATCGTATACTTTGTTGCGATAGTAGGCGTAGGAATTTACTTTTTCTTTAAAGAGAAAGGAGACGCCACACAGGCCAACTTCTTCCTGGGCGGAAGACAGATGGGTCCGTGGGTGGCTGCAATGTCTGCGCAGGCATCGGACATGTCAGCCTGGTTGTTAATGGGTCTTCCGGGAAGCATTCTGGCGTTTGGATTCGGTCAGATGTGGATCGGTATCGGACTGGCTCTGGGAACTGCAGCCAACTGGATCTTCGTTGCCAAGAGATTGAGAAAATTCTCCAGTGCGGCTGGAGATGCTATCACAGTACCGCAGTATCTGGGCAATAGATTCCTGTCGAAAAGTAATGCGCTGCAGGTGATTTGCGCAATCATTTTCTTTGTGTGCTTTACAATATACGTAGCATCTGCATATGTGGCGGGAGCATCTGTATTTACGGCTATCTTCCCGTCACTGAGCTCGCATGCGGCCATGATCATCTTCGCACTGGCAATGTTGCTGATCACATTCTTTGGAGGATTCAAAGCAGTCTGCTGGACCGATTTTTTCCAGGGTATACTGATGTTTGCCGCGCTGATGACAGTGCCGATCGTGATCGCCATCACGAAAGATATGGATCCTGCAGCGCTTTCTGTAGTTTACAGCTATAAAGATGCAGTTAGCGGAGAAATGGTGGAATGTTCTTTCGGTACCGGTTTGTTTGACGCTTCCTGGCAGGATATCGTTTCGGGTCTTGCATGGGGACTTGGTTACTTCGGAATGCCGCATATCCTGGTAAGATTCATGTCCATCGAAAAACCGTCCATGGTGAAAAAAAGTGCGACGGTAGCGATCATCTGGGTCATCTGTGCATTGGGATGCGCCTGCCTGATCGCATACTTCGGAAGAATGTTCCTGGCAGAAGAACTGCTGACAGCCGGCGCGCAGAAGATGGTATTTATCGACTTTGCGAGAAAACTGTTCCCGAGCTTCATTGCAGGTATTCTCATGGCGGCCATCATTGCGGCGTCCATGTCTACGGCGGACTCGCAGCTGCTGGTGGCATCCAGTTCATTTACGTCGGATATATACAAGCCGATCATTCGTAAAGACGCCGATGAAAAGGAGATCCTTTGGGTAGGAAGGATCATCGTAGTGATCGTAGCTGTGATCGCATTTTTCATCGCATCCAGCAAAGGTTCCGGCGCGCAGGCCATCATGAACCTGGTAGAAAATGCGTGGGCCGGCTTTGGATCTTCCTTTGGTCCGGTGATCCTGCTGTCTCTGTTCTGGAGAAGATTTACATATAAAGGTGCTATCGGCGGTGTGCTCGGCGGCATCATCGTGGATATCCTGTGGTTCAATTTCCTGTCAGGATCCACCGGTATTTATGAGTTGTTCCCTGGCTTTATCGCAGGTCTGATCTGTGCAGTCGTTGTAACGCTGCTGGACAAGAAGCCTGCAAAGGAAGTTACGGATCTGTTTGATAGAGCAGTGAGTGAAGAAGACGAATAAACAACGAGGATTACTGCAAAGCACCCCACAGCGATCGCTGTGGGGTATTGCTTTTTTTGAGCTTTTGCAAAGCCTCTTGCGGGTGCGGTTTTGTATCGGCTAGATTTCCAAAGCGTGGCGATACAGGGCGACGTTGCTGGTCAATTCCTGACCATGTTCATCGCAGGAGATGTCCTCCATGCCGATGCGCCAGTTGAGATGAAAGGCCTTCGCGTAGTGAATCACGTCCCAGGTGTAGATGTCCTCTCCGTGGATCACGTATTCCAACTGTGGATAGCGATCGTGGAGATACTGATAGATTTGAACGGCTTTATCCACAGTGCGCTGACCGTCCTTCTCGCCACTGACCTCCACCAGGACGCGGAAGGTGGAATCGGCGTATCCCTGCTTTTCAAAGACTAAAGCGTCATCGATTGTAAAACAGCTGTATTCGATAGGTACTTTTTTCTCGATGAGAAGCTGAGCCAGTTCATTACTTCCCTCTTCCGGTATGTTGAGAGAAATATAGTCCGGCTTCCATGTCCAGGCGCTGATTTCCTCCATGCGTTTTTCATGGGTGCGCCTGAACAACAATGGAGATCCGATACCGATGCGACAACCTGGACAGGCGATCTTCAGAGCTTCCCACTGTGGCTGGACGTATTTCTGCAGTAGCGTATCCTGCCCCTCGGGATCTCGAAAGTGAATGTGAAAATCATGGAGTCCATGTGCCTGAAACCAGTCGATCTCTTTTTTATATTCTTCAAAAGAGGTTGGAAGATTTGGATTTTCTGTTTTTGGTTTGCCACCGTTAAGCGCAATTTTGATCATAATGTTCTCCTTTTCTTTTCTTGACGAAATCCGATTTGATGATACAATTATAACAAGATGACAGGTAAACGGAAGTGCCCACAATTTTGTAAGTTGCTTACCGGAAGGAAAGTGTAAAAAGGAGGATATGCCATGCTGAACAGTCCAAATGATCCAATCAAACGTGGTGACTTTGAAGAAACTGGATTCTGCTATACATTGTCGCTGATTTCCGGCAAGTATAAGATGATCATTTTGTACTGCCTGAAAGAATATGAAGCTGTTCGTTTTAACGAATTGAAACGGTATTTAAAGACTGTATCCGACAAGGTACTGAGTGCATCTCTGAAAGAGCTGGAACAGGATGGTCTGGTGCTGAGGACCGAGTATCCGCAGGTGCCGCCTAAGGTAGAATATAGTTTGACAGACCGCGGGCAGTCGCTGGTGGAGGTCCTTAAGGGGCTGTGCATTTGGGGCAAGGAGCATCGCGACGATACATGCTGTCAGATGCCGGAGATGGAAGAAGAAGCAGAGAAAAAATAGTACAAATAACTTACCGGAATGATTTTTCTGAGAGGATCCTGTCCAAATCAGAAGAGATCTTCCGGTTTTATTTTTGCAGAAAAAACCCAAAACCCTTATATTTTCTCACTTTTTTACAGATACGTTTGAAATTACAATGCAGTTATAGTATAATATTTGAGACTATAAAATCGAATAGGATACAGGAGATTGTTATATGACAACAATTATTATCATAGTTGTTGTTGCTTTGGTTTTTTTTGTTACCGTATGTGTCGTCACTTTTATGGTCTGGAAGCGTGAAGCGGAGATGCGTACTGACAGCATCCGGGCGATCGAAGACAACCTGCAGCGACTTGAGGACAGGCTGACTGTCGAAACACAGCCGGAGGAGCCGACACCTTTGCAGGATGATTTGCACGAGGAAGTTTGCAGACCGGTGCTGCGGGCTGCAGACCCTGCTGTCGCGGGAAGATCTCGCAGAAGCAGAAGCAGGAGCAGAGATCCGTTCAGCTGGGTTCGCAGTGAACAGGAGAGGGAAGAAACTTCGCAGACAGAAGCGCAGCAGCCGGAGGAGTGGCCGCAGCCGGAACCTTTGCAACAGACAGCAGAAATGTCGATAATGCCGGATGTGTCGGAGACACCGCCGCAGATCATACCTGAGCCGGAGTTTTCCCTTCAGGAGAGGAAGCAGGAGACTGCCGCAGAGGATGTGGCAGAGCCTGGAGACTGGGACGATGCCATGGATTTTGATATCGATCTTCCAGACGGGAATGCTGCAGCAGAAATGGCGGCAGACGATATCACATCGGCAGACGATATCGCATCGATGGAAATAGAACTACCTGACCTGGATCTCTTTACAGGGCTGGGTACTTTGGACGTGAACACAGAAGAGACAGTACCTGCAGATCCGCCAAAGAATTTTGGCAGGGACACTGGCAGGAGTGGGAAAAAATATACAGCGGAAGAATTGGAAGCGCTGATCAAAGAATAGATCGCTGATCGAAAAGATCCAGAAGGAGGAACTTATGTATTGTAAAAATTGCGGAAAAGAACTCGCAGCAGATGCAAAGTTTTGCATGCAGTGCGGTACGCCGGTAGACGATGTGCCAGCACCAGTGCAGACAGCTCCTGTGCAGCATACGACGGAGAAGGCGGAACCGGCGAAAGCACCGCAGCCAAAAGCAGAACCGGTAGATGCACCTAGGGAACGTCCGGTATTTGATGAAATCAAGTGGAACGTGTCGGAGTATCCGGACCAGAACGCAGTGGAAAAAACAGAAGAAATCGATTTTAACTGGAATACGGAGCCAGTCGCAGCACCACAGCCGAAAGCAGAAGCACCGGCAGCGGTTCGATCCGAAACGGCATCGAAAGCTCCAGTGCACAGAGAGATACCGGAAGCAAACAAAGCACAAAGTGTTCCGCAGAACAATACGGAGGATCATGTTCTGAGCGGCAAAGATCTGGATAGTGCTATATTCGGAGAAAAAGAACCGAAAAAAGCTCCAGAATCAATGAGTGCAGCAGAACGGATCGATAAGTTCTATACCTTCAATAAGAAAAATGAAGAATTTCAGCAGCTGCTGAATAAGGAATACAACAAAGTAAAAGGTGGAAATGCCATAGAACAGGAAATATCTCAGGCAGAAGAGCGCGCATCGCAGCGTTTTGAATCCAGCAGAAGACCGGAAAATTCCACTATGGAAGAATTCCTGGAATCGGAAGGTATCGTGAAGCCATATCAGCCGAAGGCATTTGAATCCGATGTGCTGGAAAGGATCGAAGCGCAGGAGGCAGAAAAAGAGGCGAAGCGTCTGGAAGAAGAAGCGCGCCTGGCCGCTATCGAAGAAGCACGCCATGAAGCTGAGGTAAAACGTCTCAAGGAAGAGGAAGAACGCCTTAAGGCGGAAGCAGAGGCTCGCAGACTGGAAGAGATCGCTAAAATGAAGGCGGCAGAGGAAGCGAGACTGGCAGAAGAGGCTCGTAGAAAAGCGGAAGAAGAGGCAAAGCGCAGAGCAGAGGAAGAAGCTCGCAGAAAAGCCGAAGAAGAAGCCAGAATAAAGGCGGAAGAAGAACGCAGAAGAGCAGAAACGGAAGCCAGAGTAAAGGCGGAAGAAGAAGCTAGACTGCGAGCTGAGGCAGATCTGAAGGCGGCACAGGAAGCGGCTAAGATCAGAGCTCAGCAGGAAGCAAGACTGGCGGCGGAAGCAGAGGCACAGTACAAGGCAGAGCAGGAGCGGAGAAGGCTGGCCGATGTGGAAGCACAGCGGAAACTGGAAGAAGAAAGAAAACGCCTGGAGGAACAGGCTAACGAGGCAGTGGCCAAGGAAGAAGTGCGCAAGGTTTTAGAACAGACTGCCCGCATGAGAGAGGAAGAAGCAGCCAAGATCAAGGCGGCAGTTGCAGGTCTGAGAGCAGATGCTGCAGCAGAACGCCAGGCAGCACAGAATCTGGTTCGCAAGGATGTGGAGGATGCACATCGTGCCACGAGAAATCAGATCAATGAAATGGCCCGGTCAGAAGCATTGCATACATCAGAAGCATTACATACAGAAGAACGTCCGGTGACGGGAAGAGACACGATGCTCTCAAACGATATGAGCAGAACGCGGACTGTAGACAAGGCTGCGATCATCGCAGGACTAAACGATGACACAGTTGTGATGAGCAAGGAAGATCTGCATGCCGCTGCTGCACCAGTCTATGAGCAGGAATCTGTGCCGGAACCGGAACCGGTTTACGAAGCTCCGGTTTACGATGCACCATTGCAGAACCAGGATGATGCATTCTTTGACAGTTTGGACGCGGCAGGAGACGTTTCTAACGTACCGGAAGGCTCCGTGTTCGATGCAGAAGCTATGCCTCAGGCGCAGCCGATCGACTTTAGAGAAGAAAACTTTGAAGATCTGTCTCAGCCGCAGGAACTGAATTTCGATGAAGAAACAGAAGAAATCCAGGAACTGACAGACTTTGGTGATCTGGCGGATATCGAAGAGATCCCGCAGGCACAGACGGATCCGATTTACGATACTCGTGGATATGGCATGCCGGAAGAGCCGGCAGCGGAAGATCTGGGCCATACTCAGCGCTTTGATCCTCAGGCATTCGATCAGACGGCAGACGGTCTGCAGGATACTATGGTAGTACAGCCGGATACTGTTGTGATGGACAAAGCTCCACAGACAGATGCTTTCACAGAAAACGATTTTGATCATTACGGCGAAGCGGAAGCGCAGAATTATATCAATCAGCAGCATGCACAGCAGGGAGCTTATGAAAACGTGCAGCCGGCAAATGATTACTTTGATGGATATGCAGACGATTATCAGGATGACTATTACGAAGACGATGCAAATCTTTCCAAGAAAGAGTTAAAGCAGCGCGAGAAAGAGCGCAAACGCATGGAAAAGCAGCGCGCGAAACAGGAAAAAGCCAGACGTAAGAAGGGCGGAGCGGACTTTGCAGAAGCAGCAGATGGATTCGAAGAAGAAAAATCCGGCGGCAAGGGCAGGATCGTATTGAAAATCATTCTGGTGCTCCTGATCGTGATACTGGCAGTAGAAGTGGCCGGTATGGGCATCAAGTTCCTTGCACCGCAGAGCAAGGCGGCTGAATTCATCGATTCGCAGCTCAATAAGGTGATCCAGCTGATCACCGGCGAAGATACGGAATACAGCGTGATCGCAGCACAGGTAAGAACGGAGCCTATGGAGGACAAGACCGATCTGATCAACGCGCAGAAAGGAAAAAACAAGGGCAATGTGATCAAAAGTATCACGTACAGCTCTGATTTAAGCTATGACCAAGAAAGGGACGGCAAGGTGTCGGACCTGGTCCTATCACAGCCTATGACCCAGGTCGAATGGGGTAGAGATAAGGATAACTATCCTGTTTATTATGACGAACAGGTCGTAGGCGAGATCATTGCATTTGAGTCTCAGAGATATAATCTGATGGCCAAGGGTGATGAGAAAGTACTGAGTCTTATTGATGACAGCACCAACCTGTATCAGGACACGGCTGCGCTGAAGAATCAGCAGCCGGCAGGAGAATTCTCCAAGCTGGAGATCGGTGAGATCAGACAGGCGGGCAGCAAATACTACGTGTGGGTGAGGGAGACCGTGGGAGGCACCTCCACAGAACGCGTATATGCCATGTACCCGCAGAAGAAGTTTACCATGAAAATGTCTGCTGCCTACGATGTGTAGAGGATAGCAAAAGGAGGGTATCTGTTTGAACAGTTCGGGAGAGAAGAAGAAAAGGCATGCGGGCCTTAAAGTACTGATCGTTATTGCAGTATTGGTGTTTCTGTTCCTTTGCCTGATTGGATTTATCACGGATTTCCTGTGGTTTAAGGAACTTGACTACGTTTCCGTATTTCTTACAAAACTGCTGACGCAGTTAAAAATAGGGATACCGACATTTATCGTCGTGACATTCCTGGCTTACGTGTATTTGAAATTCCTGAAACGGGGATACTTTAAGAAGGTTGTTTCCGACGAGGTGACAGATCATCGCAGACTGAACATCATATCGTGGAGTCTGGCGGGGATCTACGGGGCCATCACTACTTTCTTCGCTGTGAAGAAACTCTGGTTCCTGCTGCTGCAGTTTGTCAACAGCACGGGATTCGACAAAAAAGATCCACTGTATAACATAGACATTTCGTTTTATGTATTCAAGCTTGACTTTATTGAAGAAGCTAACCAGCTGCTGATCGTTTTACTGATCGCATTTGCACTGCTGACGGTCATTTATTATTCGGTGCTTCTGTCGGTAAGGACTCCACAGATCTTCGAACGGGTATCGGATGATGCAAAGGAAGATAGCGGTGCGTCTGAAGAAAACGCGCAGAGTTCCGGTTATGGCGGCGGGACTGCAGGAGGGCAGTTCGGTGGTTTTGACAATATCAATGATATGTTCGGCAAGTTTGCAAAGTCTTTCCAAAACGGCGGCAAAAGTCCGTTCCAGAAGACTGCAAAGCCGAAAAAGCAGTTTGATCACAGCAATTTAAAACTGCTTATTTCCATTGCGGAAAAACAGCTTATCATCGTAGGGGTGCTGTTCTTCCTGATGGTAGGCGTGAATTTCTTCCTGAAACAGTATGATCTCCTGTTTGGAAGTACAGGTGCCGTGTACGGTGCGGGCTTTACCGATGTAATGGTGACTCTCTGGGTTTACAGGATCATCATGGGATTGTCCGTTCTGGCGGCGATCGGATTCGCTGTTGGTATTACGAAGAAAAAATTCAAACCGGCTGCTATCGCTCCGATCGCTATGCTTATTGTAGGAGCTGTTGGTGTGGGCGGCGCACTGGTGGTGCAGAACCTGGTAGTAACACCGGATGAAATCAATAAAGAAAGCAAGTATCTGGAACGCAATATCGAATATACTCAGTCAGCGTATGGCTTGAACGAAGTAGACATGAAGGGCTTTGAAGCGAATCAGAACCTGACCAGCCAGGACATTGCCAATAATTCAGATACCATCTCTAATATCCGTATCAATGACTATGCTCCGGCGAAGACTTTCTACAATCAGACGCAGAGTATTCGTCAGTACTATACGTTCAACGATGTGGATGTGGACAGATATATGATCAACGGGGACTATACACAGACGTTCCTGTCAGCCAGAGAAATCGATGAAGAGAAGATCAGTGACACCTGGCTGAACAAGCATTTGAAATACACCCATGGATATGGAGTGACCCTTTCCAGAGTAGATAAGATCACTTCCAGCGGGCAGCCGGATATGCTCATCGACAGCATCCCGCCGGTGTCTCGTGTAGATGAGATCAATATCAAGCGGCCGGAGATCTATTTCGGTGAACTGACCTCTAACTATGCGCTGGTGAATACGTCGGAAGATGAATTTGACTATCCTGATGGAAACAGCAATAAGTATGCCAGATATGAAGGCGATGCAGGGATCAAGCTGAACCCGATCAATCGTCTCATGTTTGCAATTCGGGAGCACAGCTTAAAGACTCTGGTTTCAGGCAACATCAAGAGCGATTCCAAGATCCTCATCAATCGGAAAATTTCCGAAAGAGTGAAGGAAATAATGCCGTATCTCAGCTATGATAAAGACCCGTATATGGTTACGGAGAACGGCAAACTGTACTGGATCATCGATGCGTACACCCATACGGCCAATTATCCGTATTCGGAACCGTACAACGATGAAACCAGAACAAACTATATCCGAAATTCCATCAAGGTCGTGATCGATGCATATAACGGAAATACGGATTATTACATCGTAGACGATACGGATCCGATCGCACAGACTTTTAAGAAGATCTACCCGGATCTGTTCAAAGACCTGGACAAAATGCCGCAGGAAATCAAAGCGCACATCCGTTATCCGAACATGCTGCTTGATATCCAGGCCAGCGTGTACCAGAGATATCATATGAACGATGTGAAGGTGTTCTATCAGAACGAAGACCTGTGGCAGATCTCAAGTGAGATTTATGGTACCAAGGAACAGGCTATGACGCCGAACTACTACATCATGAAGCTTCCGGGCGAAAATGGTGCAGAATTTGTCAACTCCATACCATTCACACCGAAGGACAAGAAGAACCTGACCGGACTTCTTGTAGCACGTAACGATGGCGACAATTACGGCAAGCTGGTGCTTTACCAGATGCCGAAGAGCAAGATCGTTTACGGACCGATGCAGGTAGAAGCACAGATCGACCAGAACACGGAGATTTCAAAGGAATTTTCCTTATGGAACTCTTCAGGTTCCAGCTACAGCCGTGGCAATATGTTCGTAGTGCCGATCGAAGATTCTCTGCTTTACATTGAACCGGTTTATCTGGAAGCAACCAATTCCAGCATCCCGGAAGTAAAGCGGGTCATCGTCGCATATGGTGATCAGATCGCATATGAATCTACGCTGGCGGAAGCGCTCAATTCCCTGTTTGGAGAAGGCAGCGCTCATGAGAGTCCGGGAAGTGAAGAAGTTTCCGGTGATACGGATACCTCAGCAGGCGGCAGTGACGCTTCTCTGAGTCAGACGGAGATCATCACCAGAGCGCAGGAAGCTTTCGACAATGCACAGAAGGCACAGCAGGATGGTGACTGGGCAAAATATGGAGAATACCTTAAGGAACTGGATAAATACTTAAATATGTTAAGTGAATAAGAAAGATATTCAGGACATTCTCATAACAGTTTTCCAGACTGTAGAGGATGTTCTGAATCGTTATAAAGAAAGAGAGTGATGCTATGATATCATACGATTTGGACAAAATGCTTTATACGATACCGGCTGATAAGCACAGTACGGAAGAAATTCGGGAAATTCTGGGGAAGCACCCGGAAATCAAGTTCGTTTCCCTGGTAGGGATCGACGTTGGCGGGCATGATACCGACGAAAAGATCCCGGTAGAGGAATTTTTGAAGGATATGGATAAATTCCTTACTCATGGAGTGCAGACGGACGGATCCAGCGTAGTGCTGCCTAAGATCGCCAAGCTGAATAATGCGAAGGTGGACATCATACCGGATAAGACAGTCAACTGGTTTGTGGATCACAACTTCAACTACCCGGATCCTGATACGGGTCTTCCGGTAGGAACATTGAGGATTCCGTCTTCACTCGTGCATAATGATTCGGAACGCGTTGGATCCAGAGTGATCCTGCGAGATGCTATCAGGAATTTTAAAGATGATCTGATGGAACTTCTCAAAAACAACCCGTACGTGTTTGAGTACATCGATGCGGACAGCGTAGATGATATCGATAAGATCATCATCACGGCAGCTACAGAACTGGAATTCTGGGTAAAGACCCCGGATGACGATGCCGACAGAGAACAGCTGTCCACGGCTCAGATGCTGAAGGAACAGTATTGGAAAAGGACGACCGGACCGGTTCGTACTGCACTGGAAGAAACCATGCTGATCCTGCAGAAATACGGATTTGAAATGGAGATGGGCCATAAAGAAGTTGGTGGCGTAAAAGCAAAACTGGGCAACTCCGGTGTATATGATCATGTTATGGAACAGCTGGAAATCGACTGGAAGTATTCTTCTGCCGTACAGGCTGCTGATAACGAAAACCAGATCAAATACGTCGTAAGAGATATTTTTCGTATGTACGGACTGGAAGTGACCTTCATGGCGAAGCCGATGGAAGGCGTGGCAGGAAACGGCGAGCATACACATATGGGAGTATCTGCAAGACTGAAGAATGGCAAGATGATCAACCTGTTCGCACCGTCGGATACGGAAAACCAGTTCATGAGTCCGATCGGATTCGGCGCCCTGATGGGTATGCTTAAAAACTACGATGTGATCAACCCGTTCGTAAGCTCCAGCATCGACTCTCTGAACCGGCTGAAGCCAGGCTATGAAGCGCCTGTATGTACTGTGACTTCCCTGGGACACAGCGCCCAGATGCCGTCGAGAAACAGAACCGTTCTGGTAGGTCTGGTCCGGGAGATCGGCAATAAAATGGCAACTCGTTTCGAACTGAGATCACCAAACCCTAAGAGCAATACATACCTGGTGATCGCAGCATCCTATATGGCGATGCTGGATGGCATCAAAGCAGCACTGGAAAACGGCAAGGCTTCCGATGAGCTGGAACGATCTATTTCCAAGGAATACGGACAGGAAGACTTTTATCTTGATAAAGACCGCATATACCGCAGCGAACTGGATGTGTTCGATGAATATACAGAAGAAGAACGCGATAAGTTCTTTGGAAAGGCTCCGCGGACCGTATGGGAAAACATCTCGGCGTTTGATGAGTATCCGGAAAAACTGGAAATTTTCAAGAGAGATGATGTGATGACGGAACTGGCACTGGAATCCTATCGTCAGGCGACACTGGATCAGTGGAAGACGGAACTTCACAACCGTATCGTACCGGATGTCATGGATGTGGTTCGTCACTGCACCAAACTGCATGATGATGATGACTGCGTCGATTATGATAGATATTACTGGGATAAGATCCAGGGGCTGCGCAACCATCTGGGACGTGACCTGCTGGACGTACCGTGTCTGCTGACGCGTGTAATAAGAGCGCTGGATGCAGAAGACTACAGCACTGCCTCGCAGCTGCAGATGGAAATGCAGAAGCAGGTAGAGGAACTGATGAGACTTTACATCATTTACAGAAAAAATTTATTTTAACGTTCACGGAGGGAAGATGACATGTTGGATATCAAAAGAATCAGAGAGGATTTTGATGGCGTAAAAAAAGCAGTAGAATCCAGAGGCAAAGGGGATTTTGGAATCGATAAAGTACGGGAATACGATGTAGAAAGAAGGAAGCTGCTGGCTGAAGTAGAGCAGATGAAGAATCAGCAGAGCACTTCTTCCAGACAGATCCCTGTGTTAAAAAAAGAAGGCAAAGACACGACAGAACTGATGGCAGAAATGAAGCAGCTTTCTGAAAAGATCAAGGTGCTGGATGGTCAGGTGAGCGAAGTGGAAGCAAAGCTGCGCGATGCACTGCTCAATATTCCAAACACACCATATAAAGACGTGCAGGAAGGCGCAGATGACAGCGACAACGTAGAACTTCGCAAGTGGGGCGAACCGAGAACATTTGATTTTGATGAGAAAGCTCACTGGGATATCGGAACAGATCTGGACATCCTGGATTTCGAACGCGCTACGAAGATCGCAGGGACGCGATTCACTGTTTATAAAGGCCTGGGTGCCCGTCTGGAACGTGCAGTGATCAACTTCATGCTGAATCTGCATACCGAAGAGCATGGATTTACAGAAATTCTGCCGCCGTTCATGGTAAATCGCGACGCGATGATCGGAACAGGTCAGCTGCCGAAATTCGAAGATGATATGTTCCATGTTCCTGCAAAGGATTTCTTCCTGATCCCGACAGCAGAAGTTCCGGTAACCAACCTTCGTATGAATGAAATCATCGATGAAGCAGAGCTGCCGATCTATTATACTGCATATACACCTTGTTTCCGTAAAGAAGCCGGTTCTGCCGGTCGTGACACGAGAGGTCTGATACGTCAGCACCAGTTCAACAAGGTGGAAATGGTTAAATTCGTCAAACCGGAAACTTCATATGACGAGCTGGAATCCCTGACTGCAGCAGCGGAAGATGTTTTGCAGAAGCTGGAGATCCCGTATAGAGTAGTACGCCTGTCCACCGGAGATCTGGGATTTTCCTCCGCAATGACTTACGACATTGAAGTGTGGATGCCAAGTTACGGCAGATACGTAGAGATCTCTTCCTGCAGTAACTTTGAAAACTTCCAGGCAAGAAGAGGAAATATCCGGTTCCGTCCGGCTGAAAAGGGCAAACCGGAATTCGTGCATACCCTCAATGGTTCCGGACTGGCAGTGGGAAGAACAGTAGCTGCTATTCTGGAAAATTATCAGCAGGCAGACGGCTCCGTTGTTATTCCGGAAGCACTGCGCGGATTCATGGGTGTTGATAAGATCGAAAAGAAATAGGCAGAGAGGAGTTTGACAGAAAGGATGAAACGACATGATCGCAGATAAAATGAAGCCTTTGATGGAAAACAACTCAGCCATCAGAACAATGTTCGAAGAAGGCGATAAAATGCGGGCAGAATATGGCCCGGAAAATGTATATGACTTCAGCCTGGGCAATCCGGATGCGCCGGTACCGGCAGAAGTCAAGCAGTCCATCATTGATATACTTAACGAAGAAGACCCGACGGCACTTCACGGATACATGAGCAATGCAGGATTCGAAGACGTGCGTGAAACCATCGCACAGTCGCTTAATCGCAGATTCGGCACAGCTTTTGATCACGGTAATATTCTCATGACTGTAGGAGCAGCCAGCGGTCTGAATGTAGCACTGAAGACTATCCTGAATCCAGGCGAAGAAGTGATCATTTTCGCACCATATTTCCTGGAATATAACTGGTATGTGAACAACTATGACGGTAAAGTGGTGCAGGCACCGACGGATCAGGAGACTTTTTACCCGGATCTGGAAGCCTTTGAGAAGCTTATCGGTGATAAGACCCGCGTTGTTCTCATCAATACGCCCAACAATCCGACCGGTGTGATCTACAGTGAAGAGACGATCAGACAGATCGCAGACATATTGGAGCGCAAACAAAAGGAACTGGGACGAACTATATTTCTTATTTCGGACGAACCTTACCGGGAACTGGCATACGGAGATGTGGAGGTTCCTTATGTAACGAAATATTATGATAACACTATCGTTGCTTACTCCTACAGCAAATCACTTTCCCTTCCGGGAGAGAGGATCGGATATCTGGTGATCCCGTCCGAACTGGAAGAAAGTCAGCTGGTGTTCGATACAGCATCCAATGCAAACCGCATCATCGGCTGCGTCAACGCACCATCGCTTCAGCAGAAGATGATCGCACGGTGTGTTGATGTCAAGGTGGATCTGGATTACTATGACAAGAACAGAACGGCGCTGTATGAAGGCCTGAAGGATTGTGGTTTCGACTGCGTAAAACCAGAGGGAGCCTTCTACATGTTCCTGAAATCCCCTGTGGCGGATGAAAATGAATTCTGTGCAGAAGCAAAGAAGCATAATATCCTGATGGTGCCGGGCAGTGCCTTCGCATGCCCGGGATATGTTCGTCTGGCATACTGCACATCCTATGATACTATCGTAAACTCTATGGATGGGTTCCGCAGGCTTGCAGACCACTATGGGCTAAGATAGGAGAATAAAAAGTCAAAAGAACAGAACTTGAAGATTATGTGAAGATGAAATCCCCGGTGTTTTCTTACCCGGGGATTTCGGGTATAATAGGTAGGTATTATACGTTACAGTTCGTGGGTAATTTATAACAAATAAGAGAGAATATTATGATTTCCAGTCTGAAAAACAACAAAAAGAAGGTATTGCTTACAGCTTCCATCGCTGTGATACTGATCGCAGCTCTGGTCGTTGTTATGACATTGACGAAACCATATGCTGTATACGCAGACGGAACCAAGGTTGAAAATCCGTATGCCGTAAAGGCGGGTGGCGAGGAACTGTTTCTGGTAAAAGATTCCAAAACGGCGGAGAAGGTAATCGAAACCGTTATGGATAAGTATTCGCCGGAAGGAGCACAGATCAACTCCATCACAGTTGACAAGAAGCTGTCCAGCGAGGAAGCTGATCTTAAGAGAAGCGGAGAGCCGGAGACCGTTATGACGGCAGATGAAGCTGTGGATTATGTTCTGACACAGAACAGCTCAGATGATCCGCTTTTCTGTGTGACCATCAGTTCTGAAACTGGTTCTTTGCAGAATGTAGCTGCAGGTACGACTTATGAAGATAACAAGGATCTGTATGAAGGCGATCAGAAGGTCAAGAGCGAAGGTAAGAACGGAAACCAGATCGTAACCAATCAGACAGTAAGCGTTAACGGTTCCGTAGTGACTTCTGAAGTTGTTGATACAGCTGTTGTAAGCGAAGCGGTGAATTCCGTTGTTTACAAGGGCACGAAAGAAAAGAAAACTACGACAGCAAATGACAAGTCCGCTTCTGCAAAGGGCGGCACAGTCATCGGAAGCGGCAGCGGTGCTGCAGTGGCTTCTTACGGACTGCAGTTCGTAGGTAATCCATATAAGAGTGGTGGTACTAGTCTGACTAATGGTGCTGACTGCTCCGGCTTCACACAGAGTGTATACGCTAAATTCGGTATCTCCCTGCCGAGAACGACCTGGGGTCAGGCAAAAGTCGGCAAGGGCGTATCCTACAGTGAAGCAAAAGCAGGAGATTTGATCCTGTACTCTCACCATGTAGGAATCTACATCGGCGGAGGCAAGATCGTTCACGCATCCAACTCAAAGAAGGGGATCTGCGTGACCAACGCGAAAAATTGCGGATCGATCCAGACGGTAAGAAGGATCGTAGAGTAGTCGCAGCATAGATGGCAGATGACACTGCCTGCGAAACAGACAGGAAAATAGATACAGCAAGCCCGGCAGATCGCCGGGCTTTCGTTGGACAGATGGTTAGTGCCGACTTACTTTTGGCAGGACGAGTGCGGCTGAAATGGTAGGATGATTACCGCTAAAGCTGTTGTTAGTTCATAGAAACAAACCGCACTTAAGGGGTAAAGTTAGTTGTGACTCACAAAAGTTAGCAAAAACTTACAAATGTTAGCCTTGACTTCCAGAGATATCGTGCGTTATTCTATAATTGCCAAAGAGTTATGAAATACAAATCAAAATATAAAAAATGAAAGGAGAATCTATTATGGCTAAGATCGATTTAAAGACAGTAGGAACATTCGTAGGAGGAGTATTGTTTGGAACAGCAGGATTGAAGATCCTGGGAAGTGATGACGCGAAAAAGGTATATACCAACTGCACAGCTGCAGGTATGCGTGCGAAAGACTGTGTTATGAAGACGGTAAGCACCGTCCAGGAAAACGTTGGGGATATCGTAGCAGAAGCAGAACAGATCAACGAAGAAAGACAGGAAGCTAAGGAAGCAGCTGAAATCGAAGATGCTGCAGAAGAAACCGAGGCTGATGCATAATGAATTTTCAGATCAAGCATGAAATCAAGGGACGCCTGCGTATCCATATGAAGCAGAGTCGCATGACCTTCGAACAGGCGGACATACTGCACTACGCGATACAGAAGATGGATGGCGTCAGCTCAGTCAAGGTATACGAGCGCACCGGAGATGCTGTGATCTGTTTCCAATGCAGCAGAGAAGAATTGATCGATGCATTGTCTGCATTCGACTATGACGCAGTCAACGTGCCGATGGAAGTTTTGCAGAATTCCGGCAGACAGCTCAATGCAGAATTTCAGGAAAAACTGGCGGGTCGGATCCTTAGAAGACTCTTTAACAAGATTTTTCTGCCGATGCCGCTTCGAAACGCTATCACTCTTTGCAGAGCGATAAGATATGTCTGGATGGGTGTAAAGTGTCTGGCTGCCCGGAAGATCGAAGTGCCTGTACTGGATGCGACAGCTATTACCGTTTCTATCCTGCGAGGCAACTTCAATACGGCCGGATCGATCATGTTCCTGTTAGGTGTTGGTGAACTGCTGGAAGATTGGACGCATAAGAAGTCTGTCGGCGATCTCGCGCGGAGCATGTCTCTCAATACCGAAAAAGTATGGGTGAGGAAGGATGAAGCTGAAAAGCTGGTGCCTTCTGATGAAGTAGAGACAGGAGATCTTGTAGTCGTGCATATGGGTAACGTCATCCCGTTCGACGGCATCGTTTGTGCCGGAGAAGCGATGGTAAACCAGTCAGCTATGACAGGCGAACCACTTGCTGTAAAAAAAGACCCAGACAGTTATGCATACGCTGGAACAGTTGTAGAAGAAGGGGAACTTGTCATCCGCGTCAAAGAGACGAGAGGATCCACGAAATACGAGAAGATCGTATCCATGATCGAAGAAACGGATAAACTGAAATCAGCGTCCGAGAGCCAGGCGGAACATCTGGCGGACAGACTGGTTCCGTATACATTGCTGGGAACTGCACTGGTATGGCTTCTTACCAGAAATGCTACCAAGGCGCTGGCCGTTCTGATGGTCGATTTCTCCTGTGCATTGAAACTGGCTATGCCGGTGACGGTGCTTTCTGCGATCAGAGAAGCCGGGGAGCACGACATCATGGTCAAAGGCGGCAAGTACATGGAAGCTGTCGCTGAAGCAACGACCATCGTATTCGATAAGACGGGAACGCTGACGAAAGCCATGCCGGTCGTAAGATCCATCGTCAACTTCAGTGATGAATCCGACGATGAAATGCTGCGGATCGCAGCATGCCTGGAAGAACACTTCCCGCACTCCATGGCAAAAGCCGTTGTGGATGCTGCGCGAAAGAAGGGTCTTGAACATGATGAAATGCACTCGAAGGTGAATTATATCGTCGCTCACGGTATTTCTTCTGAAATCGATGACAGAAGGGTCGTGATCGGAAGTTATCACTTCATCTTTGAAGATGAAAAATGCATCGTAGACGATTCCGCTAAGAGAGAGTTTGAAAACCTGCCGGAAGGATACTCTCACCTTTATATGGCTATCGACGGCAAGCTGGTAGCTGTGATCTGCATCGAAGATCCTTTGCGTGAAGAAGCCGCAGACGCCATCAGACAACTGAAAGAAGCAGGTATCACCAAAGTGGTAATGATGACGGGCGACAGCGAACGAACTGCAGCAGTCATCGCTAAGCGTGTTGGTGTGGACGAATACTATTCCGAAGTGCTTCCGGAAGACAAGGCCAGCTTCATTCAGAGAGAACGGGAAAACGGAGTCAAGACCATCATGGTCGGCGACGGGATCAACGATTCTCCGGCTCTTTCGGCAGCGAATGTTGGCATTGCTATCAGTGATGGCGCAGAGCTGGCTCGTGAAATTGCAGACATCACCATCGGTGCAGATAACCTGTATGAACTGGTGACACTCAAGAAGCTCAGTAACCGTCTCATGAAGCGGATCGACTCCAACTACCGCTCCATCGTAGGCATCAACTCCGGACTCATTGGCGCAGGCGTGTTTGGGCTCATTCCGCCGACAACATCGGCTATGTTCCACAACATCTCTACGCTGGGGATCACGTTGAACAGCATGAAAAATCTTTTGCCGGAGCAGGAGACAATATAAGTAAAAAATAAAACAGCTTCGAAGAGAACCTTAAACGGGAACTTTCGGAGCTGTTTTTTCTCTACGCCGTCATCTGTCCGGCAAACGGTATCTTCGATACGATGCGGTTCCATACGAACGGGATCAAAATCAGATGGATGGGCAGCATCAACACGCATTTTAAGATGCGGGCAGGAAGCAGCGCCAGATATCCGTCACCCATCAAAATAGAAAGCCATAACGTATCCAGACACAGATTGCATCCCAGGATCACGAGCAGGCTGGCAGGCAGCACGCTTTTCCAGGTGATCTCTTTTCCCTTGAGGAAAAACCCGAATATCATTCCTGTCAAAAACGCCGTCAGGGTAAATCCTGGGAAGTACGCTGCTGATGGGAAGATCAGCATGCCCAGCACATCGCCTATAGCATATCCGGTTCCGGCCCAGATCGGTCCGTATAAAATCCCCATCATAGCAACCGGCAGAAATCCGAATCCGATCCGCACGATCGGTGTCTGGATCGAGCAGAACCTGGTGAGTATGATCTCCAGTGCGATAAGAAACGCCAGAACCACGAGCCGCTTGGTATTAGACTTTTGTTCCATTAAAAAACTCCTTTCTTTATTTGTCGTAGATTGAACTACACAAAAAGAACAGGAGTATAGTAAATCCCTGAGTGTAGTAGCGGACGCGATATTGCACCGCAGCAAAGCTTTCGTTCATAAGCAACATCCCATCTTATGACACTTCACGCGCAATACCTACTCTACGCAAGAAATATTGTAACACAGGGGACCGGGGCTGGCAACCATTATAAATTCTGGTAAATTTTCATCCCTGTGCCGGCAACGCCAAGCTATGGATTCATCATCCCTCCCCCCCGACCCCAACCCTAAAAATTAAAACAAAAAAATCGAAAAAACCAGTTGACATTGGTCAGTGGCTGTAGTATCATAATCATGGAGTTAGGTGATACTAACCTCCTTGATAAATTATTTTACTCATGTGAAACAAAACCTTACCTCATTTCCGCCTATATAGGAAATAACCCGGTGCGGTTTCCGTACCGGGTTTATATAGGCAGAACCGTTAGTCGAAACTAACAAGGCTACACAAAACAAACGACACAGAATCTTCGGTGCAAGCCACACCGGAGAAACGATAGACATAAAAGAGTAAAAGTGAAATCATAAACGACAAACAAAACCTTTAAAACCTTATACCTCAACAAAAAGGTGAACACCAACTCAGACCAATGAAAACGCTCGAAACACTTGCCACATCTGCGGCAAGTGTTTCGAGTATGCGAGCGAAGAAAGGAAGAAGAATCATGGCATTTCTGGAAGTGAATCAAGTGAAAAAATCCTTCGGTCAGGGAGATACTCGTGTAGAAGTCCTTCGCGGCATCGATCTGACCGTAGAAAAAGGAAAACTCTGCGTGCTCCTGGGGCCATCAGGGAGCGGTAAATCCACTCTTCTCAACATCATCGGCGGTATCGACGGCCCGGACAGCGGCAGCGTCGCCATAGCGAAAGAGAAGATCGAAGACATGAATGAAAAGAAGCTGTCCTTGTATCGCAGAAAACATCTGGGATACGTATTCCAGCAATACAACCTTATCGCGAACCTCACAGTGAAGGAAAACATCGAGGTGGGAGCATATCTCAGTGACGCACCGCTGGACGTGGATGAACTGCTTCACGTGCTGGGCCTTTGGGATCATAAAGACAAGCTGCCGAATCAGATTTCCGGCGGCCAGCAGCAGAGAACGGCTATCGGCAGAGCCATCGTCAAAAATCCTGACGTTCTTCTTTGCGATGAGCCGACAGGGGCTTTGGATTATAAAACCTCCAAGGAGATCCTGGAGCTGATCGAACAGGTCAACAGCAAATATCAGAACACCATCATCATCGTGACTCACAATGATGCCATAAAGCATATGGCAGATCAGGTGGTTTCCCTGCGTGACGGACAGATCCGGAGTCAGGTCTACAACGACCACAAGATCCCGGCAATGCAGCTGGAATGGTAGGTGAGACGATCTATGAAGAACCCTTTGCACAAACGATATAAGCGGGAACTGCGGCAGGATCTCGGCAAATATATTGCGATCTTCCTGTTCATGGTCCTTTCCATCGGATTTATTTCCGGATTTTTAGTGGCGGGCACCAGCATGAAGACTGCCTACAATCAGAGCTTTAAAAAATACAATATCGAAGACGGTCATTTCATCCTCAAGGAAAAGGCGGACAAAGACCTGATCAAAACTTTGCAGGATGACGAACACGTCAAGCTGTATTCGCAGCCGTACATAGAAGAAAAGGCGTCGGACGACAACACTTATCGGATCTACGCAAACCGCAGCAAGGTCAATAAGATCAGCGTGCTGTCGGGAGGAATGGCCAAGGCAGACGACGAGATCACCATCGACAGGCTCTTTGCAGAAAACAACGATATAAAGGTGGGAGACTCTATCCAGCTCAACGGAACATCGTGGAAGGTCTGCGGACTGGTGGCATTTTCGGATTACAGTGCTCTTTTTGAGGATAACTCGGATCTCATGTTCGACGCGCAGACCTTTACCGTAGCAGCTGTGACACAAGGCGGATTCGACGCTATGGCGGAGAATTTAAAGAAGCTGGATGACGGGAGCACCCAGACTCGCAGCCTCCATTATAATTACGCCTGGAAGTGGGAAAAGCAGGGCATGAGCGAGCAAACCAGGAGTGACAAGTCGGACGATCTGCTGTCAAAGCTGGTGAAAGAAGCTTTTTTCAGCGACAACGAAGTGAAGGATTTCCTGCAGGAAGCAGATAATCAGGCAATCCATTTCTCTGGAAACGACCTGGGCGGCGATAAGCAGATGGTCATTTGGTTTATGTACATCATCACGGCGATCCTGGCATTTGTCTTCGCGGTGACGACCCTGAATACCATCGAAAAAGAGGCGACGGTCATTGGAACGCTGCGGGCATCCGGCTATACCAGAGCCGAGCTGATCCGCCATTATATGACTTTGCCGGTGATCATCACGCTGATTGCCTGCGTGATCGGCAACATCCTGGGATATTCTTTCTTTAAAAACATCGTGGCGACGCTCTACTATGGAAGCTACTCTTTGCCGACTTACAAGACACTGTGGAATCCGGAAGCTTTTCTGCTGTCTACCTTGGGGCCGGAAATCATCATGATCCTGATCAATTTCCTGGCACTTTATAAAAAACTCAAGCTTTCGCCGCTGGCATTCCTGAGAGGGCAGACTGCAAAGGAAAAGAAGGGCCGGGCTGTCCGTTTGCCGAATATCCGGTTTCTTAACAGGTTTCGTCTACGGGTGATTTTGCAGAACAAGGGCAGCTATCTTGTATTGTTAGTTGGCATTTTATTTGCCAATCTGCTGCTCATGTTCGGTCTTATGTTTACACCTCTACTGGAGCATTACAAAGGTGAGGTGCTGGATCATCAGATCTGCAAATATCAGTATGTGCTGAAGGATACGGTGGAAACCGATACGGACGGAGCTGAGAAATATACTATCAATACGCTGAAATACAAGGGTGCCATCGATGAGGACATGTCAGTGTACGGCATTCAAGAAAGTTCATCGTATATTGACAATGCAAAAGCGGATCTGAAAAAGTCGGATGAATACCGGGTCCTGGTGTCTTCGGCATTTGCAGACAAGACGGGTATCCAGAAGGGTGAGAAGCTGGAGCTTGATGATAAATACGCCAACAAGACCTATACTTTTAAAGTCGTCGGCACGGTGGATTATCCGGCGGGGCTGGCGGTCTTCATGGACATCGATCGGTGCAACGACCTGTTTGACTATGGAGACGATTACTTTACCGGTTATTTCAGCAACACGAAGATCATGGATATTGATGATGACGATATTGAGAACGTCTTCACAAAAAAAGATCTGCAAAATACCACGGCACAGCTGGAACAGTCCATGGGCGTGGTGTTCTACATGTTCGGCGGATTTGCTGTCGTGACTTTCGCACTGGTGCTCTACGTGCTGTCCAAGGTGGTGCTGGAACGCAACTCGCGGGCTATTTCCATCATCAAGATCCTGGGCTATACCAATCGGGAGATCTCGGGGTTGTACAACACATCCACGGCCGTGGCGGTCGTACTGTGCCTGCTCATCAGTCTGCCGGTGGATTACAAGCTGCTGCAGGTTGTCTACCAGCTTATGATGCAAAAGTTTTCCGGCTGGCTCACGTTCTACGTAAAGCCGTCGCTGTTTCCGGAGATGTTTCTCATCGGTATCGTGATATATGCCATCATCAGTCTGGCGCTTAACAGAAAAATCCGCAAAGTCCCGATGGACGAAGCTCTTAAATGCAATGAATAACAAATAACGAAAAAATCTGCTCAGGTGTACCAAAAACTGGTGCCCTGAGCAGACTTTTATTTTACCGATAATACGGCAGGGAAAAGGATAGCGCCGCTCCGCCGTCTGGATTATTCTTTGCAGACATCCGCCCGGAATGCTGTGAGATGATCTGGCTTGAAATATAAAGCCCCAGACCGGAGTTCCCTTTGCCGGAAGAGCTCGTCTGTATCCGACGTCCGCCGCTGAAATTCCTCTCGAAAATATAAGGGATATCCTTCTCCGGGATACCGTCTCCCTGATCGCTGACTGTGACCAGGATCTCGCCGTCCGGAATGCTGTAATCATCATCTGATGCCGGCGCATGCATCATGTCCTCGTGGGGATAGGAAACGCAGGAAATAGAGATTTCCCGGCCTGACGGGGTATGACGGATCGCATTGCTGATGAGGTTGGAGATAACCTGCTGGATCCGCTGAGGATCGATGATGACCACCGTATGAGGGGTCACGTGGATCTCTGTGGAGACCTTGTGACCGGAAGCGGTGATGTGGTATTCACCCTGCTGTACCAGGTCGGGCATGATCTCGGCGGCGTCGTATTCGTAAAACTTGTATTCCATGGTCTGCGAAGACATATCGGAGATCTGTGCCAAGTCTGACAAAAGCGTAGTCAGCACATTTGCTTTGGAATTGATCATTTTCAGGTACGTGTCTGTGGATTCCGGAGGGACCACTTTATCCAGCAGACTTTCGGTGTAACCCTGGATCAGCGTGATCGGCGTTTTGATCTCATGTGAGATGTTTTCCAGAAATTCTTTCTTGGCTTCTTCTGCCTCTTTTAAATTTTCTTCTGCCCGTTTTTGTTCGGTGATGTCACGCAGGATCCCTTCTACCGCGGAAACAGTTCCTGTATTATCGCGGATCGGGATATAGTGAATCTCTGACCATCGCTCCACGATGCCGTTTTTGTAGAGCATGAGGATACCGCCATTCGGTCGTTTGACCGGATGGGAGAAAATGCTGAGGACAGAGCTGTATTTCTTCGGCGTATTAACGTAATCGAAAAACCGCTCCGGCATTTCATAAAGTTTTTCTTCACTGATGCCGATAAGGGATGAAATGCCGGGACTGATATATTCGAACTGCTGCCGCTTGTAATCGTACAGGAACATGGAGTCTGATGAATTCTCCACCAGAAGACGAAACCGATTGTGCTGCTTCGTATCAATGAACCGCAGCTTTTTAAAGTAGATGATGATCAGCGTCAGGATCAGCACGTTCACGGTGAAGATACTGATGAAGTAGGAGCCGATCTCAAGCTGCTGGTTTTTCAGCGAGAACGCGAAGTGGTTGATGAAGATGCTCCACAGAATGATCAGAAAGCTGGCGATCAGTTTTTCCGGAAGCTTCTGGGTCCAGGAGATGGCGATGAACATGCATCCCGCATAGATCAGAAGACCGGACGAGAAGATGATGTTGGGAATGACCATCAGTGTGTAGACCGGTGGAAATGCCGGGTAGAGCACCATGGATACCGTCGAGATAATGGCTGCCAGACCCAGTGCCGACGGACATTTGATCTGAAAAAAGTGGTGGGTGCCCAGCAGAAACGTATAGGACCCCAGAAGTGCCAGCATCTGGCGCAGCATCACATACCCCAGGTAGACGAAGTTCCAGTTCAAGTGACAGAAGTCCAGCAGGAACATAGCAGAGTACACCAGCCAGGAAAGTCCCCAGAAACGCATATATTGTTTTTTGCTCTGTTCTGATAAAAGCAGGAAGATCATACTGAGCATGAACGTGGTGGCGGTTGCCGCCATCATGGAATAACCTGGAACAAAATGCATAAAAACCCCATCCTTCTTATGTTTCAGTTTAAAATCATTTGTTTGAAATCATTACCTGTTTATGATAAATTAAAGATAATCAATTGTAAATAGCTGTTTTAGGAGAAGAAGATGGAGCAACGATTCGATCATTATAAATGGATCACACTCATCAGTTTTGCTCTGATGTACAATTTCGTATATCTGGGGCGGTTCAATGTCAATAATAACATGGATAATTTCGTGGCGGATGCGGGCATGAACGGAACCCAGGCTCATATCCTGTCTGTCAGCGTATTTATAAGCTATGCTGCAGGTAGTGTGATCAACGGGTATCTGGCAGATCGGTATGGCTCCAAACGACTAGTGATCTGTGGGGGTCTGGGCACCATCCTTATGAATGGGCTCATTTCGCTGGAGAATCAGTGGGGACTCCTTCTGGGGACATGGATCGTAAACGGTCTTTTTCAAAGTATGATATGGGTCGGTGGTATCAGCATGCTGTCTCACTGGTGGGCGGAAGGCTACAGAGGTAAGGGCGTTGGCATTGCAAATTTCTTTTCGGGGATCTCACATGTCACGGCATATCTGCTGCCGATACTGATCGTGTCGCTGTGGCCTGACATCGGATGGCGGACAGGGATGGTCATCCCTATGAGCATACTGCTGATCTTCGTGATCGTATTTGCATTTGTTGCAGTTGAAAAACCGCAGGATAAAAAACTGCCGGCTTACGCCGTCTACAGCCAGCACCATCAGAAACGGGAAGAAACCTTGCGAAAACGTGCGAAAGAAGACAAAAAACCATGGTTATATTTTTTGAGACTTCGAAATTTCTGGTGGTGGTGTGCTATCGCCATGATCTCCAGCATCTGTCGCTATGGTCTGCTCAACTGGATCCCGGTGTACTACCAGCAGGAAAACGGCGAGGAGATCATCAGTGAAACTTTCTCCAACCTGACGCTCCCTGTGGGCATGGCGTTCGGGACGCTGGTCATCACCTGGGTGGCAGGCACGAAGCTTTTTGACAACAAAGGTATCATCGTGACGGCCATGGCGGCGCTCTGCGGCACGCTGGTCATCACGTTCCCGATGCTGGAGAACACCCAGTCGGTTCTGGTTGGGATCTTTTTTATGGGATTCGCTCTCTATGGCATCAATGGGATCCTCTGGGTACACGCTATCGATCAGGGATGCCGTGTGTTTGCCGGAAGTGCAGCAGGTATCTTCAACGGCTTCGCTTACTTGGGAGCTTTTCTGGAAACCGTGCTGTTCCCGGCGGTGCTTAGACTGTTTGATGACAACTATCTGGTGATTTTCGTCTGCATGGAGATCCTCTGTATTTTCATGGTAGTCTGCGGTATCGTGGTCAGCAAGAAGAATACCATCATATCGCCGGAAATCAGGGAGTAGAGACGGTGCTGTTTTTCTAAAGTTTCCTTAAAGAATCCCCGTGATATCTTGCAAAAAATTACATAGAAGGCTTACGATGATCCTAAAACAGGAGAAGGAGGCTTTCTATGTCTTTTATTTTAGGAATGGATACAGGTGGTACTTATACGGATGCAGTCATAATCGATGCAAAGGATCGCAAGGTGTTATGCAAGGCAAAGGCGTTGACGACCAAAGACGATCTGACGACAGGGATCAAGAACTGTCTGGATCAGCTGGAATTTGACAGACTGGAGGAAATCACACTGATTTCTCTTTCGACGACACTGGCCACCAATGCGATCGTAGAAGGAAGAGGCGGCAGAGTCGCACTGCTTTATATGGGAGCTGAGCTGGAAGAAGATATCCCGGCTGCAAAGAGCATACGTATCCGGGGAGCCTTCGATATTATGGGAAGGCAGAAGGAGGCTCTGGAGGAAGAGGAAATTAGACGTGTGCTGAAGTCTTTAAAGGGTAAAGTGGACGCCGTGGCGATCTCCGGCTATGCCAGTGTTCGCAATCCGAAGCACGAGCAGGAGGCTGCAAAGATCGCAGAAGATGTGCTGGGCATACCTGTCATCTGTGCGCATCATCTCAGTACGGCACTGGGATTTTATCACAGAACGGTAACGGCTGTACTCAACGGACGGTTGATTTCCATTATAGATGATCTGCTGGTTTCTACAAGAAAGGTGCTGAAAGAAAAAGGTATTTCAGGCTCCATCATGGTCGTAAAAGGTGATGGGACACTGATGACGGAAAAACTGGCAGGTCAAAGACCGGTGGAGACCATTCTCTCGGGACCTGCGGCCAGCGTGATCGGCGGTCTGGCTCTGACGGGACAGAAGGATGGGATCGTAGTCGATATGGGCGGAACGACCACGGACATCGCGGAAGTTTCAGGCGGATCGGTGAAGCTCCGCAGAGAGGGCGCCAACGTAGGCGGATGGCTTACCCGTGTACAGGCAGCGGAGATCTCAACCTTCGGCATCGGCGGTGACAGCCGCATATGTCTCGACCGCCACGGAGAGATCCAGATCGGACCGGAAAAAGTCATTCCACTTTGTGTGGCGGGCGCACAGTGGCCGGAACTGATCCATGAAGTGCGCAGCTTCCGAAGAACAGGTGATATTAAATCTTATTCCGCACAGGAAGCGGATTGTTATTTCTACCGAGGAGGCATGGCATCTCGTGATGTTACCGGAAAAGATGAAAAAATAATGGAAAAGCTGAGAGAACGACCTCACAGCATGACGTATCTGGCTCGTATCATCGGACAGGATCCGGAGACCGTCGATCTGACGCCTCTGGTGGAAGAAGGCATTTTGCTTCGGATCGGCGTTACACCTACAGATATCCTCCATGTGCAGGGCAGATATAACCGCTGGAACCGGGATCTGTCCAATGCCGGTGTGGAGATCCTGGCACGACGGCAGGAAATCAGCACGGCAAAATTCCTGGATAAGGTGGAGAGGATGATCAAAGTAAAACTGGCGTCGGCATGTGTACAGGCAGCAGCGAATTTTGATCTTGCAGAGGAAAATCGAGACGGTAGCTCCCTTCGCCCGGATCAGGGCATGATCTCCATGTCGGAAAGTGAAGCGGCTATGTATCTTCTGGAAAGAGCATTCGGCAGCAAACCATCCAGCGTCATCGATCCACAGATACATTTAAAAAAGAGGCTGGTTGCCATCGGGGCTCCGGCGGGAGTATGGCTGCGCGAGGCTGGGAAGCTTTTGCATGAAGATGTACTGGTGCCGGAACACGCCGATGTTGCCAACGCGTTTGGGGCAGCCGTAGGACAGGTGACGGAAACTGTCGAGATCCTCATCAGCATGGACAAGGGCAAATATCTGCTCAATCTGCCATGGAGCCGGATAGAATGTGGATCAAAAGAAGAAGCAACTTTCTACGCGATCCACGAAGGCCGTAAACATATCGAACACCTCCTTGCGGATGCCGGATGCAGAAACTGGAAGATCGAAGAAAAATTCTCAGACATCATGGTGGAGATCAGCGATGTAGAGGACATCCAGGATGTTCAGGAAAAAACCTGGATGGGACAGCGGGTGATCATTTCCGGAACAGGAAGCGGCATGATCTAGAAGCAGGACAATCATTTATATACTTGAAAAGAGCAGGTTTGCATAGTGCAGATCTGCTCTTTTCATAAAATTCAGTCTTTAGATTATCTTTAAACTTCCTTTAGGGAATCTGAAGCAATACTTGATTATGACTTTAAACAGGGCTGTTATAGTATAACCATCAAGAAAACCTACGTTAAACATCCAGATCAAATAAGAAATGATTTCTGGAAGGATAAAAAGGAGGAACAAAAATGTATAACAGAACCTACACAGGAAAAATCAAGTTAGCGGTACTCGACACTGCAGGAACTTTCTGCGATGGCCCTGGAGATCTGAGAGCAAGATGGCCGAAAGACGACCTTAGAGGATGTAAAGCTCCAGTAGTTCCTTTCTACGAAGCTCTGCAGCAGTTTGGAATCGAATGTGACTGGGCTGAAATCAGAAAGCCGATGGGTAACTTCAAGCCGACTCACCTGAGAATGCTGCTGAACCTGCCGGAAATTTCCGCACAGTGGGAAGAAAAGTATGGACGTCATTGGAACGAAGACGATTTCGACGCTGTACTGGCTGCTTTCCGTCCGCTGATGTCCAAGTACATCGTTGACGAAGATCTGGCTAAGCCGATCCCGGGCGCAGTTGAATGTATCGATAAGCTGAGAGCTGCTGGAATCCTGGTTGGATGCGACACTGGATACTACGAAGAAGACTCTCTGGCTCTGAACAAAGTCCTGGAAGACAAATATGGTCTGAAGTTCGACGTTGTAACCAACGCTGAAAAGGTTCCGGGAAGACCGGCTCCGTTCATGGTATATGACTGCATGCTGAGCGCTTACGAAATGACGAAGGAAGCTATCCCATGTGAAGCAGTAGTTAAGATCGACGATACAGCTCCTGGTATGCTTTGCGGTAACAACGCTGGTGCATGGACTATCGGTCTTTATGCTTCCGGATCCAACAACTATGAACAGCTGGCAGCTTCCAAGCCTGACTTCTTAGTACCAGACGTATCTTATGTACCGGAAATCATCTTCGGACAGATCGAACCGAGACTCAGAAGAGGTGAAAAACCGGGACAGGGCCTGATCGAAACAATCTAAGGATGGCTGATAAATAATTATACACAAGACCCGAATAACAGCGAGGCACTCTGGAGGATAGGAAGGGGTGCCTCGTATCATCATAAAAAATTTTATAATTGTTTGCGGCAAGGAGGAAATCGATGACTGACAAAACTAATGGAAAGAAAGTCGTGGATACACTTGGATACACTCCGGAGCAATACAAACTTTTTGCGAAAAATGCGTGGATTGTTCTCCTGGCGTTTTCACTGCTTTACTCAATTCTCTACTGCGGACGACTGAATCTGCAGTATACGATGCCAGCCATGATGGCAGAAGAAGGTTGGACAGAACTTGATCTTGGAATCTTATCATCCGTATTATTCTGGACTTATGGAATCGGACATCTGTTCAATGGAAGACTGGGAGAAATCTTCGGTATGAATAAATTCATTGTTGCAGGTATATTCTTATCGGCAGCAGCCAATGTTCTGATCGGATTCCAGTCCAGCATTATCATAATTGCTATTTTATGGGGATTTAATGGCTACTTCCAGTCCATGGTATGGTCGCCTGGTATCGCTCTCCTGTCCAACTGGTGGCCGGGAGATAAACGGGGATTCGCAACGGGATTCGCGAACGGGTTCTCGGGATTCGGGCAGGTATTCGCAGCACTGACTGTTTCGCTGGCGTTTATCGTAATTCCTGGATTTGGCTGGAAAGCAGGGTTTATACTGCCGGCTGCATTCATGGTAGTAGCAGGTCTGATTTACATCTTTATTGCAAAGGATAGCCCAAAGAAGATCGGATTAAAAGAGTACGTGGACAAAGATGCAAAGAGAAATGAACAGGACGCCGAGCTGAAAAAGCTTGTGGCAGAACATGGCAAACTGTTCCCGTACTTATATCTGTTAAAGAAGTGGAGATTCGACTGCTGGCTTCTGATCATCGCAGCTTCAAGTATCGCAAGATATGGGTTACTTACATGGGTTCCTACATACTATGTACAGGAATTCGGTGTGGATATCAAGGACGGCGCACTTGGTACCGTGCTGCTTCCTCTGGGGATGGCAGTAGGAACCATCGTGATCCCTTGGATCTCTGACAAATTCTTTGCAGAAAACAGACTGCCGATGGTTATCATCTGTGCAGGAGTGGCAGGAGTTACCGTATTCACTTTCATGAAAGTAGAACCGGGATTTGCCGCAGGAGCACTGCTGTTCATTGCAGGATTCTTCATCTACGCCATCAACGGTCTGGTTTGGGCATACGCTACAGATGTTGGCGGAAGAGCCTTCGCAGGAACGGCAGCAGGAGTACTGGACTGCTTCGCATACCTTGGAGCATCCGTACAGGCCATTTATTTTGGAAGTGTTCTCACCAACAGCGGTAACTGGACACTGGTGTTCACCGCTATCGCAGGTGTCTGCGCAGCGATGATCATCATTTCCATCATCGCGGGATGGGGACTTGGTAAGAAGAAAGAACTCGCATAGTAGTTAAGAAGGAGGAGCAAAATGGAATATCCTAAAGTTAAAAGAAACGTACTGTTAAACCCTGGTCCGGCTACAACAACTGATACTGTTAAATATGCACAGGTAGTTCCTGATATCTGCCCGAGAGAAAAAGAATTCGGCGATATCATGAAGCAGATGGGAGAAGACCTGGTTAAGATCGTTCACGGCGACCTCAACAAGTACACTGCAGTACTGTTCACAGGATCCGGTACGATCAATATCGACGCTTGCGTAAACTCCCTGGTACCGGAAGGAAAGAAGATTCTGGTTCTCAATAATGGCGCATATTCCGGTAGAGCAGCAGAAGTAGCTGAATACTATCACATGGATCATATCAACCTGAAGCTGCCGATCACAGAGCCGATCGACGTTGACAAGGCAGAAGAGGCAATCAAGGCTGATCCGGACATCGCAGTAGTATACTGCTGTCACCATGAAACAGGTACCGGCGTGCTGAACCCGATCAGAGAAATCGGTGCGGTTGCCCACAAGTACAACAAGGTCATGGTTGTAGATACTACTTCCACATATGCAATGATTCCGATCGACATGGATAAAGATAACCTGGACTTCATCATGGCATCCGCTCAGAAGGGCCTTATGTCCATGACAGGACTGTCTTATGTGATCGGTAATACGAAGATGATCGAAGCGTCCAAGGATTATCCGACAAGATCGTACTACACCAACCTGTTCATGCAGTATGACTTCATCAAGAACAAGGGCGAAATGCACTTCACACCTCCGGTACAGACGATCTACGCTACAAGACAGGCGATCAAGGAATACTGGGAAGAAGGCGAAGAAGGCAAGTGGGCTAGACATCAGTCCGTATGGGAAGCTCTGTACAAGGGCCTCGACAGACTGGGATTCAAGACGATCATTCCTCGTGAATTACAGTCCAAGCTGGTTATCTCCGTTCTGTATCCGAACGATCCGAACTGGGATTTCTCCAAGGTTCATGACTATGTATATGAAAGAGGATTCACGATTTATCCAGGAAAGGTTTCTGACCTGCCGACATTCCGTCTGTGCTCGCTGGGAACCATCGTTCCGAAGGATATCGAAGACTTCTTCGAATGCCTGGAAGCTGGTCTGAAAGAACTGAATATCAAGGTTCAGTACTAAACACCTTGCCAGATAAAACAATGATATGCCAAAAAACATAAACTCCTTTGAAGCAAAAAAAGGCTGCCCATACTCAGGCAGCCTTTTGCTAATGCGTTTATTCTTTTGGAACTACCAGCTTATAGCCGACTCCGCGTACGGTGTGTATGTACTGGGTGGATCCGGATACTGACTCCAGCTTCTTGCGGAGATTGCTGATATGCACCATGACAGTCCGGACATCCTCTTCAAGTCCGTATGTATTCCAGAGACTGTCGAAAATCTGGCGGCTGGTGAATACCCGGTTGGGATATTTACAAAAAAGCACCAGCATTTCGAATTCTTTAGCGGTCAAATGGATCGGAGTGCCGGAAACGACTGCGGTGTGCGCCGACAGATCGATCTGCAGATCACCGGCAGACAGCATGTTTCGTTCTTCCGTATATTCGTCACTTTGTGTACCGCCGGAAAGATTGCGGCGCCGCAGGTGTGCTTTGACGCGGGCTACCAGTTCAGCAGGACTGAACGGTTTTGTGATATAGTCATCGCCCCCGATGGAAAGCCCCAGGACTTTGTCCATGTCCTGATCACGGCAGCTGACAAAAAGGATCGGAACATCGCTTTGCTCCCGGATCCTGCCGCAGAGTTCGATCCCGGAAAGACCGGGCATGACCACATCTAAAAGGATGAGATCCGGTTTTTCCTTTTGAGCAATCTCTGCTGCTTTGGTGCTTTCGGTGGTCCATACCACCTCGTAGCCTTCCCTGGAAAGATAGAGCTTGATCAGCTGTATGATCTCCATTTCGTTATCGACGACCATGATTTTATCCTGAGCCATTTGTAAAGATCCTTTCTGCTGCAATATGCATTTGATCGTGATGGCCTGACTGCAGCTCAGACGGCTTTGCTTCTACATTATATTTTAATCGAAAATCTGCGGAAACACAAGGAATGAGGCTTGTTTTTCGCAGTATTTTTGCAGCTGCAAAGCGGCATGCGCGCCGGAGGCTTTGCAGGAGGAAAAGGAGTATCGCAAAGGGAAAGGACTGTTAAATTTCTGCTTAAATTTCAATAAAAAAGGCACTGAGTTGCGGACATTTTTCAGAATTCTTGTAAAATAGATGATGGAGGCAGATATGTACCGGAGAAAGAACAATGTTTTTGTAGATTTTTAAGATGGTTTGTGTTATAGTCTTAGACGTGAGAGACTGTTTTCCCCTTAGAAGACAGTCTCCTGCATAAAAAATAGTTGTTTTATCAAAAACTCTGTGTACTATTGTTTAAAATACTCCTCGTGACGTTATAAATTTGTCGTCATTACGCTACTGATTTGCGGTATGGCCGGCGGAAACCCGGGCCCTCAGTGCTAAATTTTTAACGATCGCAGGAAGGAAAGGAAGGTTTTGAAAATGGGACAGCAAGGTAAGCACCTGAACAGCATTAAAGTAAGTCACGAAAAGCATACTGCTGGATGTGCCACTGAAATAATGGCTATACCTGAAACTGTCTGTATTTCTATGTCTCAGCATATCGGAGCACCATGCAAGCCTCTCGTAAAGAAGGGCGACCAGGTGAAAGTGGGACAGCTGATCGGAGATACAGATGCGTTTGTAAGTGCCCCGATCCATTCAAGTGTATCCGGTACGGTAAAGGAGATCTCCACGATCCGTTCGGTGACAGGAGGGGATGATCAGGTAGTTATCATTGAGACAGATGGCAATCAGGATGTCTATGAAGAGATCAAGCCACCTGTAATCAATGATATGAAAGATTTTATTGCAGCAGTAAGAGCCAGCGGTCTTGTTGGTCTGGGCGGAGCTTCGTTCCCGACTCACATCAAGCTGAATCCTAAGAATCTGGAGGAAGTGGACACGCTGATCGTCAACGCTGCAGAATGTGAGCCGTTTATTACATCGGACCACAGACTGATGCTGGAGAACACGGAATACATCATCAAAGGTGCCGTGGCTATCATGAAGCATCTCGGCCTGAAGAAAGGCCACATCGGCGTGGAGGAAAACAAGCCGGATGCTATCGAAAAGCTCAGAAAGGTAATTGCAGACATGGGTCACTCCGGGGATATCGAAGTGAATGTTCTCAGAGCAAGATACCCGCAGGGCGCAGAACGAGTTATGATCTATGAGATCACGGGCAAGACGCTGAGGGCAGGAATGCTCCCGGCAGATGTAGGCGTGATCCTTTCCAATGTTACGACTATCGCATTTATCGGTCAGTATCTGGAAACAGGAAGACCGCTCACAACGAAGAGAGTGACGGTAGAC
>OKRW01000393.1_pt1 | contig 43936 bp, 29 predicted proteins | sample 1601151 | NCBI WGS metagenome assembly OKRW01 (sample SAMEA3541471, study PRJEB24748) | human gut metagenome | biome: human gut; feature: human-associated habitat; material: faeces | place: China | collected 2012 | reverse complement strand
CCCAGTGCAAAGCATTCTGCCGGGAGCTCTACGCCGGCGCCTCCGACAGGGCCGGGTGCCTCCTGGCTTCCGAAGATTTTCGGGGCGATGTAGGTCTGTATTTTATTGACGATCCCGCAGGAGAGGGCAGACCAGGCGATCTGGCTTCCGCCTTCGATGAGGACGCTGTCGATCTTTTCCTTTCCCAGGACTTCCATCAGTACGTGCAGATCCGGGTGCCCGTCTTTTAAAGGAAGGGGCAGGATCCGGCAGCCGGCTTCCTGGAGTGCTTCTGCTTTGCGGGAAATTTCCGGGAGAGATGAGCGCAGCACCGGAGAGCCTGTATCGGAAGTCTGCAGAAGGTCTGCTCCGACCGCTATCATGGTCGGGATCTCTTTTGCTGTGCGGACGATCTGAGAATCCAGCGGGATCCGCAGGTTCGTATCGCAGATAACTCGAAGAGGATCTTTGCCGCCTTCGATCCTGCAGTTGAGCAGGGGATCATCGGTAAGCACCGTGCCGATCCCTGCGAGAATAGCTGCGTGCCTGTTCCTGTCTTTATGGACGTTTTCTCTTGCTTTTTCTCCTGTGATCCAGCGGGATGCTCCCGTTCTGGTTGCGATCCTGCCGTCCATTGTCATGGCGTATTTCAGCGTGACATAGGGCATTCCTGTCTGGATATAATGAAAGAAGATCGCATTTATAGCGTCGCATTCTTCACGCATGAAGTCTTCTGTTACTTCTATACCGTGCTCCCGAAGGATCCGGGATCCTTTGCCGGAGACCAGCGGGTTGGGATCACGTGATCCGATGATCACATGTTTGATGCCGCTTTCGAGTATAGCCTCGGTGCATGGTGGCTGTTTGCCGTGGTGACAGCAGGGCTCCAGCGTCACATAGATGGTGGCTCCTTCCGGCGACTGGGTGCAGGCGGCCAGAGCAGCGCGTTCTGCATGGAGGTCGCCGTACCGTGCATGGTATCCCTGCCCGATGATCTGATCGTCTTTTACGATCACGGCACCTACCAGCGGGTTGGGACTGGTGTGGCCGGTACCTTGCAAGGCCAGCTGGATGGCCAGTTTCATATAGTCGCTATTGATCATGTTGATATCCTTTCTGTTGATATGAATAAAGCCCCGATCCGGCAGGATCGGGGCAGTTGTTTTTTGAAGGTGCGGAGCACTTTGCACAAGATGCTCGCAGAGCGCTTTGCAGGAGAAATAAGGCTTCCTGCTGCATGTCTGTTATGAAAAAAGCTCTGAAACCAGTGGCTTCAGAGCTGATGCATACAAAACAAACGTGTCACACGCATTGTTATCTTCTATCATCCAGACTGTACTGTCGGTTTTGGAATCTCACCAAATCAACGCTGCAACGCTCGCGGACTTTACCGCCGGTCGGGAATTTCACCCTGCCCCGAAGATGTTTATGAAACTATAATTATGTTAGACCTGCGGGGGACTTTTGTCAATAGGAAATTCTGAAAAATTTAGGGATGGGGATCCAAATTTAAAAATCCAGGGCTGATGCTGGAATTCATCGTTCTGCAAGGAATTTTCAAAAAATTATCAAAAAATGCTTGACTTTGTGGGGTGTTCGGGTATAATTTAAGTATACCAAAAAGGTAAAGTAATTGTGAGGGCGGCTGCACAGGTTGCAAAGTGGTGCGATCCGGCGATCCAGCGATCCAGCGATCCAGCAGCAGGCAAGTGTGAAGGCCCGGCATGTAGATCATAGAGATCATTTTCAAGGAGGTAAGAAACATGAGATTTTTTATTTGTGAACATTGTAAGAACATCGTAACTTTTGTAGAGGACAGTGGCGTTCCAGTAATGTGCTGTGGTCAGAAGATGACTGAACTGGTTGCCAACACGACGGATGCGGCACAGGAAAAGCATGTTCCGGTCGTAGAAAAAGACGGTGACAAGTTGATCGTAAGCGTTGGAAGCGTAGAGCATCCAATGACAGAAGAGCATCATATCGCATGGATCGCTGTTGAGACTAAGAATGGCAGCCAGATCAAATATCTGGATCATACCGGAGCACCTAAGGTGGAATTTGCACTGGGCGGTGAAGATGTTGAAGCCGTTTATGCATACTGCAATCTCCACGGATTCTGGAAAGCATAAACTCAACAGGAGAGTAAAACAGGAGCAATAAAACATGTCAAATTTAACGTGCAAAGCACTGGCAGCTGCGGCCGTTTCCCTGCTGGAGGAACGGCCGCTTGATAAGATCACCGTGCGTGATATTACTGACAGGTGTGGGCTGACGCGAAACACCTTTTATTATCATTTTCAGGATATTTATGATCTGCTGGGATATATTTTTCGGGAAGAAGCTGATGCCACTTTAGAAAAATACTCAGTCAAGGGAGACTGGAAGGAAGTCTTTCTTGACATTTTGTCGTATCTGAAAATGAAGAAAAGGATGATCGAACACGTCTACTATTCTACGCGAAAAGAAGAGCTTGAATTTTATGTACAGCAGGTGGTCGGTGTCTATGCACTTCAGTTTATCGAGATCGAAACGGCGGGTCAGGAAGTCAGCAAACTGGTCAAGGGAACGGTTGCAGATTTTTATCGGAATGCGTTTGTCGGAGCCACCTTTCAGTGGATCAGGGATGGCATGAAGGCTACGCCGACGGTCATGGCGGAATTATATGATAATATGTTTCGTGGTACGCTGCAGCAGGCCATCGACAGCGCACGGGAAGTATTGGATTAAGAGCCGCCTTTGCAGAAAAAAACAGAAAGAATCCATTGGGCAAAAAGAGACTGATGCACAAATTTTGTGCATGGTCTTTTTTTTGATTATTTGGTTTTAAATGGGAGGATGGTAAACTTACGCTGTAGATTTTTTCAAGATATGGGGTGATAGAAATTATGTTGAAACTAGGTGAGGCGATCACGCGGAAACGGAAGCTGATTCTGGTGGTTGCCGTACTGCTTTTGATCCCGTCTGTCCTTGGTATGATAGCGACGCGGATCAACTACGACGTCCTGAGTTATCTGCCGGATGACATCCAGACTATCAAGGGGCAGGATATCCTGCTGGATGACTTTGGGAAGGGCGGTTTCGCCATGGTCATGGTGGACGGCATGAACCAGAAGGACGTCTCGACTCTGAAGAGCAAATTTGAAGATGTGGATCATGTGGACAGCGTGATCTGGTATGACAGTATTGTGGACTCGTCGGTGCCCCTGGAGATGGTGCCGGGCGATGTGTACAAGAAATTCAACAGCGGGGATACGACGCTGATGGCGGTGTTTTTCGATGAGGGAACTTCGGCAGACGGCAGTCTGGAGGCTGTGGCCAAGATCAGGCAGATCGGCGGGAAACAGTGTTTTGTCAGCAGTATGACCGCATTTGTAGAGGACCTGAAGGAACTGGCTGAGAAGGAAGAACCGATTTATGTAGGTCTGGCTGTACTGCTCTGCTGCATCATTTTGGCGATTTTCATGGATTCTTGGATGATCCCGGTGGTGTTCATGGCGGGGATCGGTATGGCAATACTATACAACTTGGGATCCAACTTTTTCCTGGGGCAGGTTTCCTACATTACGAAGGCGCTGAGTGCGGTGCTTCAGCTGGGGGTAACCATGGACTATTCCATCTTCCTCTGGCACAGTTACGAGGAGCAGCGGCAGGATCCGTCGAAGGATAAGAATGCTGCCATGGCACAGGCGATTTCCAATACCTTCGCATCTATTACAGGAAGTTCGATCACAACGGTTGCAGGTTTCCTGGCTATGTGTTTCATGACATTTACGCTTGGCAGGGATCTGGGTATCGTTATGGCAAAGGGCGTTATTTTTGGTGTGCTCGGTTGTATCACGATCCTGCCTTCGCTGATTTTGACGTTTGAAAGGGCTATCGAGAAAACGCATCACAAGAACATTACACCGAAATTCGACAAGCTTTCTGCAAAGATCACAAAGAAGCCTGGTATTTTTGCTGTCATCTTCATCGTGCTGCTGGTACCGGCGCTCTTTGGATATACTCATACCAGCGTATATTACAACCTGGATAAGAGTGTGCCGCAGACGCTGCCGTTTGCAGTGGCCAACGAGAAACTGGGAGATGAGTTCGATATGAACACGACTCATATGCTGCTGGTGGATGCGGATATGGATAAAAAAGATGTAGATGATATGATGAGCGACATCGACAAGGTAGACGGTGTTAAATACACTATGGGACTGGAAAGTGCTCTTGGTCCAGCAGTTCCTGATGAGATCCTGCCGGGCGAGGTGGGCAGCATCGTCAAGAGCGACGATTATCAGCTGCTGATCATCAGTTCTAAATACAAAGTAGCCAGCGACAAGGTAAACAAGCAGATCGACGAGATCAATCAGGTGGTAAAACAGTATGACAACAAGGGTATGCTCATTGGAGAAGCGCCTTGCACCAAGGACCTGATCGATATTACAGATCGCGACTTCAAGGTGGTCAGTGCCATCTCCATCCTGGCGATCCTGCTGATCATCGCTTTTGTATTGCGGTCGGTTTCTCTGCCGATCATCCTGGTAGCGGTCATCGAGCTGGCGATTTTTATCAATATGGGGATCCCGTACTTTACGGGGACGGAGCTGCCGTTTATCGCTTCGATCTGTATCGGTACGATACAGCTGGGGTCTACTGTAGACTATGCGATACTGATGACTACCAGGTACAAGCGAGAGAGATTTCTTGGCAACGACAAGCGGACTTCGGTGCGGATCGCACATTCGACGTCGATGCCATCTATCATGGTCAGTGCACTGGGATTCTTTGCAGCGACTTTCGGTGTTGCGATCTATTCCGACATCGACATCATCAGTTCACTGTGCACGCTGATGGCACGCGGCGCCGTCATCAGCATGTTGGTGGTTATGTTCATCCTGCCGTCCATGTTCATGCTGTTTGACAAGCTGATCTGCAAGACGAGCAAGGGGTTCATCAACAAAGATGGTAATGGAAATACAGGCGGTAAGGGAGCGATCCCTCCGATTATGGATACGGCTGAATAGGAGGTATCAGAGATGAGTGTAGAATTCAGAAAGAAATTCAAGAGAAAGAAGATCTTGTCCTTCGCATCTGCTGCAGTAGTGGCATTTACTATGACAGCAGCACCGGTTTTCGCAGCGACGGACAGTGGTAATACAAAAGATGAAACGGTGTACGTGGTAACAGAGTCCGACGGAAGTCAGTCGGATCTCATCGTCAGCGATCATTTAAAGAACAAATCCGGCAAAGATAAGATCGAGGATGTTTCCACATTGACCGATATTGAAAATGTAAAAGGCAAGGAAAAATTCATCCGCGAGGATGACGGGAGCCTTTCCTGGAATGCAAAGGGAAACGATATCTATTATGAGGGTAAAACGGATCAGGAAGCCCCTGTCTCTATGGATATCAAATATTATCTTGATGATAAAGAAGTGGACGGTGCAGATCTTTCCGGCAAGACCGGCAAGGTGAAGATCGTCATCAACTATACGAACAATACATCCTTAAACGGAACCAAGGTGCCGTTCGTTGTTCTGACTGGCATGGTACTGGAAAACGATACATTCCAGAACGTGACCGTGAGCAGCGGCAAAGTCATCGATGATGGTCAGAAGTCCTTTATCGTGGGCATGGCGGCACCTGGGGTCGCCGATACACTGGGAATTTCAGAAGAAGAGCTTGGCTTCGGCAGCACGGTAGAAATCACGGGAGACGCCAAGGAATTCGCCCCTGAGGATATGATGACAGTGGTGACTAATGACTTCTTCCAGGATATCGATACCAGTGAATTGAATGCTGGAAATCTGGACAGTCAGATCGATCAGCTGGACAGTGCTGCAAAACAGCTTGTGGCCGGAACCAACACGTTGTACAAGGGCATCGAAACGTTAAACAGTAGTTCGGCTACGCTGGCAGCAGGCGTCAGCAAGCTGAATCAGGGTGCTGCAAAGATCGATGAAAACACAAAGGCGGCGCTTCAGGGCAGTAAAGATCTGGCGGCAGGAAGTCAGTTCCTTTCGAGTCAGCTGAACAGTAAGCTTACCGATATGGGTGAAGGTGTAGCGAAAATGAATACGGCAGCAAATGCGATCGGTCGGTATGTGGCAGGCATCAATGAGGGGTTAAATGGAGATGGTACAGCGACAAACCCGGGACTTGTTAAAGGTGCAGATGGTCTGGTAGCAGGCATGGAGACTGCAAAGGAAACACTGGATCAGGGAGCTGCTGCAGATCAGAGGGCATTGACATATCTGGAACAGCAGCATAATGCAAGGGCGATCACAGATGCGGATTATACAACATTGAAAACTTTAATTGAAGGTTCTAAAGAGGCACAGGTCGGAGTTTCGGCATCCCTGGATAATACTGGCAAGTTAGGCAGCGGTGCAGCGAAAATTTCGGCTGGTGTAAAACAGCTGCAGGGAGCTATGGCAGGCAATGGAACAGAAGAAAATCCTGGTCTTACTTGTGTTTCCGGTCAGCTTACAGCAGGCGTGCAGGAAATGGCAACAAAGCTTGGAGCAGCTACCAGCGAAACTGGTGAACTTTCCGTTGGTCTGAATAAACTGGTTACTGGATCTTCCAAGCTGGCAGCCGGTGAAGCTCAGCTTTCCGACGGTGCTTCGGAACTGGCAGCCGGGATGAACGAGCTGTACTCCAAGTCGGGTCTGCTCATCAGCGGTATCGGTCAGCTGGATGCAGGATCCAAAAAGCTGAATGACGGCATGAGTCAGTTCTACAAAGAGGGAATCGGCAAGATCGTAAGCCTGTACAATGACAAGCTGAAAGGCACGGTCAACAATGCAGAATCTCTGGTGGCTGCAGGCAAAGCTTACAACACCTTCACACAGGTGCCGGACGGCATGGATGGAACCGTAAAATTCATCTACAGAACAAAGGTTGCTGACTGATTTGCATAAAAAGAGAAATCTATCAAATCTATCACACATATATTTGTAGGCGGGCCTGCGGAAGCGGGCCCAGACTACACCGTAAACCCGGTTATTTTGAAGTAAGCCCGGTGTTTACATGCAGGATGCGCCGAAAGCGTGGAATCACTCCTCGTTTTCGGTGCTTTTTGCGTTTTTGAAGTGGGGCAGGATTATTGAATTTTCAATCATTTCACTGCTTCTTTATTATCTTTGGAATGGGGGTTGATTTTTGATATACATAGTGTTAAGATTGTAGCATCGCTTTAGAAGGTGGCTGGAAGAAAGCGGCAGTTTGAGGCGAATCAATGAAAAGAGTTTCATTTTGCCCGTATGTGCTGCATATCAGAGGCAAATTTTTTATGCGTAAGAGTATAAATTTCAGAAGAGGTGAACTATGAGTCAGGAACAGGATTTCCAGGAAATAGAGGAAGAATACGAAGCGGAGGAAAATGCCAAGCATGACATGCGGATGCGTCGTATGGGAGAGATGCCGGTAGGAAGGCTGATCCTCACCATGTCGTGGCCGGCAATGATCGCCATGCTGATCCAGGCATTTTATAACATTGTGGACAGCTTTTTCGTATCGATGATCAGTGAACAGGCACTGGCAGCTGTTACATATGTGTTCCCGATCCAGATGCTGCTGATCTCTATAGCGATCGGAACAGGTGTAGGGATCAACTCTCTGATTTCCAGGCGACTGGGGGCAAAGCTGTATGAAGAAGCCGATATGGCTGCCAATCACGGTTACAGACTTTCGTTTTTTAACTGGATGTTTTTCGCATTGATCGGGATCTTTTTGACCAGCCCGTTCATGAACCTCATGTCGGATACACCGTTTATTGTAGAAAGCGGAAGCAGTTACATGCGGATCATCACTATAGGTTCGCTGTTCTGTATCGTGCAGATGACATCCGAGAAGATCCTGCAGGCAACAGGCAATATGATCGTTCCAATGATCTGCGGCATCATTGGCGGTGTTTCCAATATCATTTTAGATCCGTTGTTCATCTTCGGTATCGGACCGTTCCCGGAGCTTGGAGTGGCTGGAGCCGGGGTTGCCACTATTGGGGGACAGTTTCTCTCCATGTGTGTGGGACAGATCGTGCTGTTTAAGGGGAAACACGCCGTAAAGGTCCGCTTGTGGGGGTGGAAATTCCAGGGCAGGATCGTCCGGGATATCTATGCAGTAGGTGCTCCGGCGATTTTAATGCAGTCCATCGCATCGATCATGCAGTTCGGAATGAACATCATTCTGGGAACACTAACGGAAACAGCTGTTGCCGTTATGGGTGTATACGGTAGACTGCAGTCCTTTATCTTCATGCCGGTCTTCGGTCTGAACCAGGGAGTTCTGCCGATCATGGGTTTCAATTACGGCGCTAGAAACCGGAAACGATTGATGGAGACTTATAAGAAAGGACTTATGATCGCCTGTATTATCATGGCGATCGGTCTTGTGGCATTCCAGCTGTTCCCGCGGGAGCTGATGGCTGTTTTCAACTCACAGAACAGCCAGGAGATGTATGATATCGGCATTCCGGCGCTGCGATATATCAGTTTGTGTTTCCTGCCGGCAGCCTTCGGCATCATGTCGTCCTCGATCTTCCAGGCAACTGCTCATGGATTTTTGAGTCTGTGGGGATCGCTTTTACGTCAGCTCGTCGGTATACTGCCTTTGGCATGGATACTGGCTGCTGTAGGCGGTGTGGATCTGGTTTGGTTCTCCTTCCCTCTGGCGGAGCTGTTGGGAACGGTATATTTCGCTGCTGCATTAAAGCATCTGTACCGGACGGAAATCCGTAGACTGGATATTGTGGAAGAAAATGCTTTTTAAAATACTTTAACAAAAAACCTTCGGTGAGGACATTCGTCTGACCGAAGGTTTTTCAATTTTTGAGTTATATGAAAATCATGGGTATAAATACTCGATTTCATCGCCGTGTTCTTCTATGCGGAAGTCCGAGTCTAAAACCACAAGATCGTACAAAAGTGGATCCCGGATCAAATGTTTCCAGACGGTATAAGTGGCGTGAATGAAGTCTTCGTTGAGAGGGATTTTTTGTGAGATCAGGGGACAATCATAAGGCAGTTCTCCATCCTGATAGACGATATGCAAAACATCTTCTTCATCCAGGTGCGGAGCCAGAGGGAAGAAACGGCACTGGAGAGGACGTTTTTCTCGCGGGCAGCAGGGTGCTGTTTTGCAGTGAAGAAAATAGATGGTCCCGTGCCAGCTGTCTGGGAATTCATAATCCTCAGCACGATTTTTTTCCCAGCCGATCCAGTCTTCTTTTCGATCGAACACTTTATCTTCTCCGGGGAGCAAATAAATACCAAAATCATCCTCGTCGCACAGATCGCAGGAGTCGGTCTGGCTGCCGCAGGTGCAGCAGGCGGCACCGCAAAGTTGTCCGCAATCCTGATCAAGAGGAGAAACTTTGTCAAGAAATCGATATATGGCCAAAAATGTGATTTTAGTGGTTGAACTTTTCATAATTCTAGTATACAATAAATTCTAATCTAGTTAAAGGAAATTTAATCTTCATATATATATTATATATATGTTACAGGTTTGGAACGGAAAACAAACCGTAGTGAAATGTAAACTAAGATTGAAGAAGGGATACTAACTATATGAGATTGGGTATAGATATAGGATCAACAACTGTAAAACTGATTTTGCTGGATCAGGAGGATCACATCCTGTACAGCCGTTATGAACGACATATGTCCAACGTGTTTGAAACCGTTGTGGATCTGCTGAAAAAAATGTATGAAGAATTAGGCGATGTGAAACTGCGCCCTGTTATTACAGGATCAGGCGGTCTTTCGCTGGCTAATCTTCTGGGAATTCCGTTCGAACAGGAAGTGATCACATGCAGTGCTGCTGTAGAGACTCTGATCCCGCAGACGGATGTGGCCATTGAACTGGGCGGCGAAGATGCGAAGATCACGTTTTACGGACAGACTATCGAGCAGAGAATGAATGGGACCTGTGCAGGGGGTACAGGTGCGTTTATCGACCAGATGGCCGTTCTGCTCAACACCGATGCGCAGGGACTGAATGAAGCTGCGAAAAAGCACACGATGATCTATCCGATAGCGGCACGGTGCGGTGTATTTGCTAAAACTGATATTCAGCCGCTGATCAATGAGGGCGCAGCTATTGAAGATCTGGCAGCATCTATTTTCCAGGCAGTGGTAAATCAGACTATCAGCGGACTGGCCTGCGGTCATACGATCAAAGGCAGAGTTGCGTTCCTGGGAGGACCGCTTTCATTCCTGTCAGAACTGAGAAAGCGATTTATCGAAACGCTGGAGCTTGCGGATGACGAAGTCATTTTCCCGGAAAATTCCAAGTATTTCGTAGCGATCGGAGCAGCTATGAAAGCGTCAAAATCTGAAGAGATCTCCTTTGCAGAAATCATTCAAAGAGCAGAGCATGCCGATCCGGCGAAGCTTTCTGACACGAAACACATAGCCCCTCTCTTTGCAGACGAAAAAGAATACGAAGCGTTCTGCGCACGCCATGACAGAGATAAAATCCGCAGAAAGGACATCAGTACAGCCAGCGGTCCGGTATTCCTGGGAATCGACGCAGGTTCTACGACCACAAAGGCGGCGCTGATCGATGAGGATAAAAATCTGCTGTACTCCTATTACGTGGGCAATGAAGGGAAGCCTCTGGCGGCGACCATGAACATGCTGCGTGAGCTTTACAGCAAGCTGCCGAAGGAGGCTTATATAGCGAAGGTGACGACTACCGGATACGGTGAAAATCTGATAAAATCAGCATTCAAAGCGGATCTGGGTGAGATCGAGACCATGGCTCACTACAAGGCGGCGGAGGAATTTCTGCCGGGTGTTGATTTTATCCTGGACATCGGTGGACAGGACATGAAATGCATGCGCATCAAGGACGGTGCGATATACAATATCATGCTGAATGAGGCATGCTCTTCAGGGTGCGGTTCATTCATCGAAACATATGCGAAATCCGTAAACCTTGATGTGAAGGATTTTGCAAAAGAAGCACTCTTTGCAGATGCCCCGGTGGATCTTGGAACGAGATGTACCGTATTTATGAATTCCAAGGTAAAGCAGGCGCAGAAAGAGGGCGCTACGATCGGCGATATTTCTGCCGGACTGTCGTATTCTGTCATTAAGAATGCTCTTTATAAGGTGATCAAGCTGAGAAATCCGGAAGAGGCCGGAGAGAAGATCGTCGTGCAGGGCGGAACGTTCCTCAACGATGCTGTACTGCGTGCCATCGAGGATATCCTGGGCAAGGAGATCGTCCGTCCGGGCATCGCAGGACTTATGGGAGCATATGGTGCAGCGCTGATCGCACGCAAACAGACAAGAGAAGGAGATGTGTCCTCGCTGCTGAAACTGGAAGATCTGGATGCATTCTCTGTAGAAACCAGTCATGTGCGGTGCGGCAGATGTGAAAACCACTGTCTGATGACCATCAACAAGTTCAACGATGGAACGAGGTTCTTTACCGGAAATCGCTGCGAGCGTGGCGAAGGAAAAGTAAAGGCGGCGGATCATGAGCTGCCGAACCTGTATGAATATAAACTGAAAAGACTGTTTGGGTATGAATCTCTGAGCAGCGATAAAGCAGCTCGCGGAACGGTTGGTATCCCGCGGGTACTGAATATGTATGAAAATTATCCGTTCTGGCATACGTTCTTCACGAAGCTGGGATTTCGGGTGGTTCTTTCGCCGAAATCCAGCAAGGAGCTTTATGAGGGCGGCATGGAGACCATTTCTTCCGATACGGCGTGCTATCCTGCAAAGCTGGTGCACGGGCACGTCAAGTGGCTGGCTGCTCAGGAGGATGTGGACTGGATCTTTTACCCGAGCATCAACTATGAACGCCAGGAAGACAGCAATTCTCCGAACCATTACAACTGCCCGATCGTGGCAACGTATCCGGAAGTGATCGCAGGAAATATGGATGATATTTTCCAGGAAAATCAGGTGACGTTCAGTCATCCGTTCCTGCCGTACGATAATGATGCACAGCTGGAGCGGGAGCTTTACAAAATGCTGCTGGAGGCGCGCGGCATCACCCGTGATGAAATCCGGGAAGCCATCAAGGTGGCTCGTGCCGAGGATTTCAGCTTCAAGGCGGATGTTCATCAGAAAGGTAAGGAAGCGTTGGCTTATGCCAGAACTCACGGTAAAAAATCCATCGTTTTGGCGGGAAGACCGTATCATCTGGATCCGGAAATCAACCACGGCATCGATAAGATCATCACATCTTTTGATATGGTGGTCCTGACAGAGGATTCGGTGGCTCCGATGGCAAAGCTGCCGCGACCGCTTCGTGTTCTTGACCAGTGGATGTATCATTCCAGACTGTACAAGGCGGCGACGTTTGTCGGTACGACCGATGATGTGGAGCTGATCCAGCTTAATTCATTCGGATGCGGACTGGATGCAGTCACGACCGATCAGGTGGAGGAGATCACAAAGAAAAACAATAAACTTTATACGGTTCTTAAAATCGACGAAGGCACCAACATGGGTGCTGTCAAGATTCGAATTCGCTCCCTTAAGGCAGCGATGGAGGAACGTGAAAAGAACCATATCGTACATAAAGATGATGACACACCGTATGAACGTGTTTACTTTACAAAGGAAATGAGCAAGGACTATACCATTTTGATCCCGGAAATGTCCCCGATCCATTTCCAGTTTATCGAGACAGCTATGGCCTGCGAGGGGTATAAAGTAAAGCTTTTGCCGACTGTAGATAAAAATGCGGTGGACGAAGGTCTGCGTTACATCAACAACGATGCCTGCTATCCGACCATCGTGACGCTGGGTCAGATCATTTCCTATCTGAAATCCGACGAAGTGGATCTGAACAAAGTGGGTATCTTCATGAGCCAGACCGGTGGCGGATGTCGTGCCAGCAATTACGTGGCTCTTTTGCGAAAAGCATTAAAAGACATGGGAATGGAACAGATCCCTGTCATTTCTGTCAATATGGCGGGGCTTGAAAAGAACCCGGGCTTCAAGATTTCCAAGGGGATCATCAAGAGGGGCATGATGGCAGTCATGTACGGAGATCTGCTGATGCGTGTGCTGTATGCGACACGTCCTTATGAAAAGGTGCCTGGTTCTGCCAATGCGCTTTATGAAGAATGCTGTAACATGATCCGCGATAATATCGTTTCCGGTGATATGAAGGAATATAAGCGGCTGATGAAGGTGATCGTAGAGAAGTTCGATCAGCTGCCGCTGCTGGATATACAGAAGCCGCGCGTGGGCGTTGTAGGAGAGATCCTGGTCAAGTATCATCCTAATGCCAATAACGATATCGTCAATATCATCGAAAGCGAAGGCGGCGAAGCTGTAGTTCTGGATCTGGCGGATTTCTTCCTGTATGGTATGTACAGCAAGGAGTTCAATTATCGTCATTTGTCCGGTACGTATCAGGCTATGATGATGAACAAGGCGGCGATCGCAGTGATCGAACTCTTCCGCAAGCCGATGCGAAAGGCACTGGAAGAAAGCAATAGATTCCACCAGCCGATGAGGATCAAGAATATCGCCGATAAGGCATCTGAAATCATTTCTCTGGGAAATCAGTGCGGTGAAGGCTGGCTGCTGACCGGTGAAATGGTGGATCTGATCGACGATGGCGTGGAAAATATCGTCTGCATGCAGCCGTTTGCCTGCCTGCCGAATCACGTGACCGGCAAGGGCATGATGAAAGCACTGCGGAAGCGTAATCCGATGGCGAATATTGCAGCGATCGACTATGATCCAGGAGCATCAGATGTCAACCAGCTTAACAGGATCAAACTGATGATGGCAACAGCTCATAAAAATATGGAAATGAAAGGTCAGTCAGGCCCGAAGCAAAACAACACGCAGACGGCTGACGAAAAAGCATTAAAAAAATATAAACGCGTGAAATTACAGCCAACTACAGGCAAGTAAACGCGAAGCAAATGGAGCCCTGCGTCTGACGCAGGGTTTTGCTTATTTGGTGGAATGAGGCGGATGTGAATTCGTCTTACCTCTTGAATTTACAGAAAAATGGGTGTATAATGCTAAGCGAATCTATGATAAAAAATTTAGAAAGTTAGGAGGTGTCTCCATGGGTAGACACGGTACAATAGCAGGTAGAAAGGCTGCGCAGGATTCCAAGCGTGCAGCAATGTTTACAAAATACGGCAGACAGATCATCGTAGCAGCAAAAGCTGGCGGAGATCCGGAATACAACGCAACACTGCGTGTTGCGATCGAAAAGGCGAAAGCCATCGGTATGCCGAATGATAATATTAAGAGAGCGATCAAAAAGGGTACTGGCGAACTGGAAGGCGAGTCTTATGAAGAACTCAGCTTTGAAGGATACGGCGTTGGCGGCGTTGCGGTTATCGTAGAAGCACTGACGGACAATCGTAACAGAACGACGGCGGCAGTAAGATCCACATTTGACAAGCACGGCGGCAACCTGGGTGCTCCGGGATGCGTATCCTACATGTTCTCCAGAAAGGGCGTTATCATCATCGAAAAGACTGACGATATCGATGAAGATGCTCTGATGGAAACTGCTCTGGAAGCCGGTGCAGAGGATATGATCACACATGATGACAGTTATGAGATCCAGACTGCTCCGGAAAACTACACGGCTGTGCATGGTGCACTGACTGATGCTGGTTATGAAATGGTAGATTCTGACGTGGAATTCGTACCATCCATGGAGTCCGCTCCGAAGGATGCTCACGATCTGAAACAGCTGAAGAAGATGATCGATATTCTGGAAGATAACGACGATGTGCAGAAGGTTCACCACAACTGCAGCGTTGATTTGGAGGAAGTGGAATAGGAAGGAATTTTCCCTTGAATTTCTGCCAGAATATATTATAATAAAGATGAAAATTACATAAACTGATTCTATGAATCCTGAAGTGTGCGTTGGGGTGTTATAATTCAACCTACATTATGACCTTGGGAGCCTGGAGTTTTCGTATCGCTTATGTCGAGCCGTCTTAGAACGGAAGGCAGACGCTGGAACAGGGCACCCCCCTATTGAAAGATAGGGCGTGAATTATATCCTCGACGGCATGTCGGGATTTTTTGTTTTTTGGGGATTGTAATGGGTGGCAGTGATGATGGAGTGGTGCTGTGGTGCAGTGAGAATGGGGTGATGATGGGAAAAATACCGTAAATGGGATTTTGATAGCGTGGATATGGTAATCTGCGTGGTTTGATGCAGATAAAAATAACGCGGATAGGGATTATAATTGCGTTACGGATAATTCCAGGGGACATAGGTCTATGTTGCTGGGGCGGATTATCCTGTAGAAGCTTTTTATGCAGGAACATGGTATTTCGAGGTGGTGGCTGATCATGAAATTATCGCGATTGCAGATGGAGTGATGTAATCAGGGTATTTAAGGCAAACAGACTGACCTCGGAATACCCTGGGCGGGGATATGACCCAGCGTTTCGGTTATTTTCGTGCGGCGGTGCAGGCGGACGGGCAATAAAGCGATGCAGGCAGACGGGCAATAAAGCGGTGCAGGCAGACGGGCAATAAAGCGGTCTGATTCCCCAACTTTCTCAAAAACTTCGGGAAAGTTCTTGCATTTTTCAGAAGTATGAGCTATTATAATGTTAGCACTCTTGTAAAGTGAGTGCTAACGCGCTCAGGACGGCCCGACTCCAGTGCAGTGATTCGACAGGGTATACTGCGTTTCGGGATTTTGAACACTCGATATACTGGTGCCGGGTTCATGACACAGAAGCTTGGCACCGGGCGTGCAACCGACAGAGATTACTATAGAAAGAAGGAAGAGAAACATGGCAAAGAAACAATTTAAGGCAGAGTCGAAGCGGCTTTTGGATCTCATGATCAATTCCATTTATACGCATAAGGAGATTTTTTTACGTGAGCTGATATCAAATGCCAGCGACGCTATCGACAAGCTGTATTATCATAGTCTGACAGAAGGGGACACGGGAATTTCGAGAGATGATTTTTCCATCCTCATTGAGAGAAATGAAGATGACCGTACGTTAAAGATTATCGACAACGGCATGGGCATGACGAAAGAAGAACTTGAAAAGAACCTGGGAACCATCGCTAAGAGCGGATCGTTAGATTTCAAGGCAGCAATGGACAAGAAGGATGAAATCGATATCATCGGTCAGTTCGGTGTAGGGTTCTATTCGGCGTTCATGGTCAGTGCCAAAGTATCCGTAGTCAGCAAAGCTTATGGCTCCGACGAAGCTTATGAGTGGGAATCCACCGGCGCGGACGGTTACACGATCAAAGAGGCGGAGAAGGCTGACAACGGCACAGAGATCACACTTCATTTAAAGGAAGATACGGAAGATGAAAAATACGGAGATTATCTCAATGAATACACGATCCGGACACTGATCCGCAAGTATTCAGACTACATCCACTATCCGATCAAGATGATGGTTTCCAAGCACCGGATCAAACCGGGAGATGAAGACAAGAAACCGGAAGATCAGGAATACGAAAGCTATCAGGAACTGGAAGTCCTCAACAGCATGATCCCGCTGTGGAAGAAGAACAAGAGCGAGCTGACGGATGAAGATTACAACAGCTTCTATAAAGAAAAATTCTATGATTTTGCGGATCCGTTAAAGGTGATCCACACCAACGTGGAAGGGGTCGTCAGCTATACATCACTGCTGTTCATCCCGTCACAGGCTCCGTACAATTACTATACAAAGGACTACGAAAAGGGTCTGCAGCTCTATTCTTCCGGCGTGCTGATCATGGATAAGTGCGCGGATCTGCTGCCGGACTATTTCAGCTTCGTAAAGGGTCTGGTAGACTCCCAGGATCTGTCTCTCAACATTTCCCGAGAAATGCTGCAGCATGACAGACAGCTTAAGGCGATCGCACAGCGCCTGGAAAAGAAGATCAAGAGCGAGCTGCTCAACATGCAGAAAAACGACAGAGACAAGTACTTGGAATTCTACAAGAACTTCGGCCTGCAGCTGAAATACGGACTGTATGACAGCTACGGCGCTAACGCAGAAACCCTCAAAGATCTGGTAATGTTCCATTCCTCCAGTGAAGATGCACTTGTAACTCTGGAAGAATACGTAAGCAGAATGAAGGAGGATCAGAAATACATCTTCTTCGCCAGCGGCGAAAGCCTCGACAAGATCGACAAGCTGCCGCAGACAGAACTGCTGAAGGATAAGGGCTACGAGATCCTGTATCTGACGGACAATATCGACGAATTCGCACTTCAGGTACTCCACGCCTACAATGAAAAGGAATTCAAATCTGTTTCCGCAGATGATCTGGATCTGGGCGAAACGACAGAAGAAAAGGAACAGGCTGAAAAACAGGCAGAAGAAAGCAAGGATCTGCTGGAAGCCATGAAGGATGCCCTGGGCGACAAAGTGACAGACGTAAAGCTGACTCAGAGACTCAAGAGCCATCCGGTATGCCTGACTTCCAAAGGCGGACTTTCTATCGAAATGGAAAAAGTCCTTAACTCCATGCCGACCGACCAGAAAGTACAGGCAGAGCGCGTGCTGGAGATCAACGCACAGCACCCGATCCTGGAAACTTTGCAGGAAAAATACGCAGCAGATAAAGACAGTATCGCTGAATATGCGAAACTGCTGTACGATCAGGCACTGCTTATCGAAGGACTGCCGATCGATGATCCGGTGGCATTCTCCAATGCAGTGTGCAAGCTGATGACAAAATAAAAAGGATATGATACAATAAACCCTGTATGAGCAATCGTGCAGGGTTTTCCTGATTTTTGGCGCAGTTGGCGGAAAGTTATGGTTTCAGACGCCTGCAGATGGTGGAGTACGAGACTGGAGAAAAAAGAGGTAAGGAATTTGAGCGCATTGACAACAGGTGAGATTTTAGAGAAGGTATCGGATTCAGGCATTGCAAAGGCGGAGGGCAAGACTTTAAGGCTGCTGATCTGGGCGCTGCTGGCCGGGGCGTATATCGCATTCGGAGCGCAGGCTTCTCAGATGGTATCTTTCAATCTGCTGGCGGATCCGGATAGTCTGGGCGTGGGACGTTTAGTCTCTGCCGCAGTATTCCCGGTGGGTCTGATGATGGTGGTGCTCTGCGGTGCAGAACTGTTTACAGGAAACTGTCTGATGATCATCGGCGTACTGGATCGGAAGATCCGAATCAGCGGGATGCTCCGCAACTGGGTCTTGGTGTATCTGGGAAATTTTCTGGGAGCACTGCTGGTGGTGGCACTTATGAAGAGCGCGGGACTTTGGGAAACAGGCAGCGGCCTTTTGGGAGCATCGGTGATCAAAACAGCGCAGGCCAAGGTGCAACTCAGCTTCGGACAGGCGTTTGTGCGCGGTATTTTATGTAACTGGCTGGTGTGCCTGGCAGTATGGATGTCCACGGGAGCACGGGAGACGGTGAGCAAGATCTTTGCTATCTGGTTCTGCATCGGGCTTTTCGTGATTTCCGGCTTTGAACACAGCATTGCAAATATGTATTTTATCCCGGCGGGTATCGCAGCTGCAGCAGACAGTGGTCTGGCACAGCTGGCCGGATGTGACGTGTCAGTTTTGACGGTCGGGAATTTTCTCGTAAAAAATCTTCTGCCGGTGACCCTGGGCAACATCCTGGGCGGTGGATTGTTCGTAGGCATGGTGTACTGGTTCACCGGCCGTAAATTGAAATAGAAAGTACAGGTGAAGGTATGGAGAGGATCGCGATCATAGATGGGAACAGCCTGATAAACCGGGCGTATTATGCGATGCGAAATCCCATGATCACAAAGGACGGGATTTTTACCCAGGGGATCTTCGGATTTCTCAACATGATGGAAAAAATAAAGAAGGATTACGAACCGGCGTACATGGTGATCGCATTCGATCTGAAGGCGCCGACTTTCCGTCACAAGGCATATGAAGGATACAAGGCGGGCAGAAAGAAAATGCCGCCGGAGCTGGCCATGGAGGTGCCGATCTTAAAGGATATTCTGCGAGCGATGAATATCAAGCAGGTGGAACTGGAGGGCTTTGAGGCGGATGATCTGATCGGGACGATTGCGAAAGAGGCGGAGTCCTGCGGTATGGAACCGCTCATCATCACAGGCGATAAAGACGAGCTGCAGCTGGCGACAGATATCACGAAGATCATCCTGACGCGCAAGGGGGTTTCAGAGTTCGATCTGTACGACCGGCAGGCCATGATGGACAAGTACGGCTTCACGCCGACTCAGTTCATAGACTTTAAAGGGCTGATGGGCGACCAGTCGGATAATATCCCGGGCATTCCGGGCGTGGGAGAAAAGACAGCCACCAAGTTGATTTTAGAATATGGAAGCGTGGAGAACCTTATCGCAAATGTCGATAACGTAAAGCCAAAAGGCGTGAAAGCCAAGGTGGAAGAACATGCACAGCTTGCCATGATGAGCAAGCGCCTGGCTACCATCAACACCCAGGTTCCGATGGATATCGATTTTGCAGAATACAAGCTGACGGAGCCGGATTATGACGCATTGATAGAGCTTTATTCCAGACTGGAATTCAATCGTTTCCTGAAAAAATTAAACGTTCAGAGAAGCGGTGGTACGGGAGCCGGAGATCCTGCTACAAAGCCTCTGGCGGTGGACGCTGAGAAGCTTGAAAAAGTCTGCGTCCGGGAGGACAGTCAGCTGGCGGAGCTGACTTTGCAGGGCAAAACCGCCATCAAAGTCTTTGGAGATCACAATCACCTGGATGTGCCGCAGATCGAAGGCGTTGCCGCTGTCAACGGAGACACGTATTACTATTTTGACTGCAGGAACCTGACTGGATTTTTTGACTGGCTGGCTGAGCAGGAGATCTCTTTCGCAGGTCACAGCCTGAAGGACGATTATTATATGCTGCTTTGTCATGGTATGACGAAGTTTGAAACGGCATTCGATACAGAAGTAGCGCAGTACGTGCTGGATTCCAGCCGCAGTAATTACAGCCTTTCGGCGCTGTCCAACGAATACCTGCATCAGAGCCTCAGAGACGAAAAGGAATTCTTTGAGGAAAACGGGCAGGTAGATCTCTTCACCGATCCGACGGAACAATATATGACCTATGGATGTGAAGTCTGCGGGGCGATCCTCAATCTGGCAGAGACACAGAAGGCTCAGATCGCGGATCAGAAGCTGGAAACAGTCCTGTATGAGGCAGAACTGCCGCTGGTGGAAGTCATGGCTTCTATGGAGCATGAGGGCTTCCGGACGGACAAAAAAATACTGGAAGGATTCGGTGTGGTCCTGGCGGAGCAGATCGGAGAGCTGACGAAGCAGATCTACGAACTGGCAGGAGAAGAATTCAACATCAATTCGCCGCTGCAGCTGGGCAATATCCTGTTTGAAAAGCTGGGGCTGCCTGCAGGCAAGAAGACGAAGCGGGGATATTCAACGAGTGCGGACATTCTGGAAAAGCTGATGGACAAGCATCCTATCATACCTTTGATCTTAGAATACCGGACCGTTTCCAAGCTGAAAAGCACCTATGTGGACGGTCTGATCCCGCTCATAAGCAGCACGGACGGCAAGGTGCACGCTCATTTTAACCAGACGGTCACGACCACGGGCAGGATCAGCTGTACAGAGCCGAATCTGCAGAACATCCCGATCCGTCAGGAGATGGGCCGGAAACTGAGGAAAGCATTCATCCCGGAAGAAAACTGTGTACTGGTGGGAGCTGACTATTCTCAGATCGAGCTGCGTGTGCTGGCTCATATGTCCGGTGATGAAGCTTTGATCGAGTCCTTCAACAACGGAGAAGATATCCACAGAGCTACAGCAGCGCGCGTACTGGGCATTCCGGAAGACAAGATCACGCTGGAAGAGCGAAGCAGAGCCAAGGCTGTCAATTTTGGCGTTATCTACGGCATGAGCGCTTTTGGTCTTTCGTCGGAGCTTCGCATCACGAGAAAGGATGCGGACGAATATATCAAGGCATATTTTGCAAAGCATGCTGCTGTCAAGGAATTCATGGATGAGCAGGTGAAATTCTGCAAAGCAAACGGCTACGTTTCGACGCTGCTTGGCAGGAAGCGGTTCATCAAAGAGATCAACGCTTCCGCCTATATGGTCAAGCAGGTAGGCGAACGGCTTGCCATGAACACGCCGATCCAGGGAAGTGCGGCTGATATTATCAAGCTTGCCATGATCAAGGTGTTCCGGGCACTGCGTGATCAGGGGCTTAGATCAAGGCTGATCCTGCAGGTGCACGATGAGCTGATCATCAATACTCGTGAAGAAGAAAAGGTACAGGTGGAAAAACTGCTGACGGAGAACATGGAATCCGCCTATGAACTGGCAGTGAAATTAAAGGCGGACCTCAACGAGGGCGAAAGCTGGTATGAGTTGAAGTAGGAAACATGAACGGTAGAGAAGGACACGAAGATGCATGAGGACAGGAACGGACAGGACAGAAAAAACAGGATCCCGGTGATCGGGCTGACCGGCGGGATCGGTACAGGAAAATCCACCGTGGCAGAATATTTGAAAAAAGGCAATTACGCTCATGTGGATGCGGATCAGATCGGACGCGATCTGACGGCAGACGGCAGTGAGCTTCTGCCGGTGCTGGATCAGGTGTTTGGTCCGGCAGGAGAGCTGGGAGAACCGGGAAAACCGATTTTGCGGGAAGATGGCTCACTTGATCGCAAAGCGCTGGGTGCCATCGCTTTTTCGGCACAGGAAAAGAAAGAAAAGCTGGATGAGATCATGCTGAAACATATCATCGAGGAAGTGGACAGACAAGTGGCTGCCTATCAGGCTGCGGAATGCGGCGAGCCTGTGGATCCCGGGGATCGGGAGAGAGTCGAGTCTGCAAAGGTCCCGATCCCGGGGATCCTTATCGATGCGCCGCTGCTTTTTGAAGCAGGCCTTGCGGACAGGTGCGACCGGATACTTTTAGTGACGGCGGATCTGGATGCGAGGATCCGGCGCGTGTGCGCGCGGGATCAGGTTTCAGAGCAGGCGGTGCGTGATCGGATCAGCTGCCAGATGAGCGAAGAAGAGAAGAAAAAAAGATCGGATCTTATCGTAGATAATTCGGGAACGAGAGAAGAACTGGAGAAACAGCTGAAGTCTCTTTTGTTTTCGGATCCGTTTTAGGAAAGCAACCTGTTTTGTGGGGATTTTTTTGTAATTTTTCCGCAAAACAGGGAAATATATCATTGACAAATGGGATGGAAATCCGTACAATAGAGTGGTACTGATTTTTCAGTATAAATCAATTCAATATATGCGGCCTTGGCGGAATAGGCAGACGCGCACGTTTGAGGGGCGTGTGGGAGACCGTACCGGTTCAAGTCCGGTAGGCCGCACCATTTTGAAATGCTGGAATCGATTGACTCCGGCATTTTTTATAACGTGAGACATATCTTCTGAGGATGTGTCTGTAGTTTCAAAGAACACAGGAGATGGACATGAACAACATCGTATCCTATGCGGAAGAACATATGGAGAGTTTTGATGTGAGACCGCTGAACCGGGTGGACAGTCTGATCCTTTCGGAACTGTCGTATTTTCAGCTGCCTCAGGAACTTTCTAAAGCCAGAGGCTGGAGAGGCGTGCGCCTTGCGGAATTGTTCCGGGCAGAGTGCTTTGAGCAGATGTTTGACGGCGTATGGGACGGAGAAAGCTGCCGGCAGCTCCTGACGGCACTGTCAGCAAGTCCCAGGTTTCGTGATATTCATGTTATGGGATACCGGGAGCAGAGCAATGTTGCCGATGAAAAACAGTTTGCGGCCGTTACGTTTCGCCTTTCGAAGAGGCTGTTTTACGTGGCGTTCCGCGGGACGGACGCAACACCGGTCGGCTGGAAAGAGGATTTCAACATGGCGTTCCAGTATCCTGTGCCGTCGCAGGAAGCGGCAGCTGCTTATCTGAACGAGGCGGCGTTTCACTGCCGTGGAAGGCTTCTTGTAGGCGGCCACTCAAAAGGTGGTAATCTGGCAGTCTATGCGGCTGCGAATTGCGGGAAAAGGGCGCAAAAGAGGATAGAGAAGATCTATTCCCATGATGGTCCTGGATTTGCGCAGGAGGTGCTTGAGAGCGATTTGTTTCAGGCTGTTTTGACGCGGATCGAAAAAACGGTGCCACAGTCCTCGCTGATCGGAATGCTTTTTGAAAATCAGGAGGACTTCACGATAGTCAAAAGCAGGGGAATCGGTCTTCTGCAGCATGACCCGTATTCCTGGGTGGTGGAGGACGGAGATTTCACTTATCCGGATCGTTTGACGGCAGATGCCAGGTATCTGGACCGGACGCTGAATCAGTGGATAAGATCCCTTTCTCAGGAGGATCGGGAACGGTTCGTTGACGGGCTGTATGATCTGGTCGAGGAAAACGGCATAAAATCGTTTACGGAGATCCGTGATGACTGGAGAAAGAACATCCCGGCACTGGTTCATTCCGTGACACATATGGATGAGGATACGAAGGAATTCATGCAGCGCAGTTTAAAGGAACTGGCAGCCATGAGTTTTCAGAATATAACGGGGATATTTCGGGGAAAAAGAGGAGAAGAAACAGGAGTCAGACGAGGAGCGGAAAAAATAACAGAGCATGAGAGAAAACAGGAGTCAAAACAGGGGGACAAATAAAAAACGGTCTGCCGGACCGGGGAATTCTAAGCAGACCGGTCGCTTGAAAAGAACCGCCGGAGGGCGGCAGAGTCGAACGTCCGCGTCCGCAGGGCGCAGGAGCGGTCGCGGCGCCGGTGGGCGCGTCAGCCGCAGCAGGAGTGCACGCCCGCAGAGAGGCGGCAGCCTTTGCAGAAAGAAAAAGGGATTCTTGATTTTTTTAGGGATCCTGGCGATCGTTGTGGCAGGTGGTCTGATACAAAATCTGTTTTTGTATTGGGCTGAGTCGCAGGCGGATCCGAACGAACCGTACCCGGTGAAGGGGGTCGATGTGTCGGAACATCAGAAGGATATCGACTGGAAGGGGCTGGCGTCAGAGGACATCAGTTTTGCGTTTATCAAGGCGACGGAGGGGAGTTCGTATGTGGATAAGCGGTTTGAGGAGAACTGGAAGCATGCGAATCGGACGGATCTGAAGGTCGGTGCGTACCATTTTATGAGTTATGATACGCCGGGAAAGTCGCAGGCGGAGAATTTTATCAAGCAGGTGCACTGGCGTTTCGGGATGATGCCGCCGGTGGTCGATGTTGAGTTTTACGGGGACTACATCAGTTCTCATCCCAAGAAAAGTCAGATGTATGATGTTCTGGATGTGATCCTGGATGAATTTGAGGCGAAGTACGGTCGCAGGCCGATCATTTATACGAATACATATATTTACAAGAATTATATTTCCGGCAGGTACGATGATTATCCGATCTGGATCAGCGATCCGGGTCTTTCGGAGAAGCTTCCGGACGGGCGTGAGTGGACGTTCTGCCAGTACACGTTCAAGGCGAAGTCAAAGTACATCGCGGACGGGAAAAAATACGTGGATATGAATGTGTTCAACGGAAGCCGTTGGGAGTTCCGGCAATACGACGGAAAGTAGAAGTGTCCTGAGGGATGCGTCAGATCAGCACAGGAAAGACAGGAGGAATCAATGCTTTCAAAATTCAGCATTAAAAAGCCGTTTACGATATTGGTCGCGGTGGTCATCGTCATCGTGTTCGGGGTGATCGCCCTTACTAAGATGACACCTGATCTGTTTCCGAAAATCAACACGCCGTATGTGATCGTCATGACCACGTATCCGGGAGCGAGTCCGGAGGAGGCGGAGTCGGAGATCACTAAGCCGATGGAGCAGCAGCTGGCGACTCTTTCTAACATCAAGAACGTAACGTCGGTATCGGCAGCTAATTATTCTATGATCCAGCTGGAGTTTTCGGACAGTGTCAACATGGATTCTGTGTCGGTGGATATTCGTGACAAGATCGACCAGATCGAAGGTGTACTGCCGGACACGGCCGGGACTCCTGTGGTCATGAAAATCAGCATGGACATGATGCCGGTGGTGACGGCTGCGGTCGGCATGGATGACAAGTCGTCGGGCGAGGTGTCTCAGTTTACGAAGGATAATCTGCTAAGTCAGATGGAGGGCGTAGAAGGTGTGGCTTCGGTGTCTGCCATGGGTATGGTGGACGACAATGTCCAGATCGTGCTGTCTCAAGACAAGATCGATGCGGTCAATTCAAAAGTTGCTGCGGCTATCAACAGTCAGATGGGCGATGCGGAAGGTCAGATGAAGAGCGGCATGGCAGCTGCAAAGAAGGGAAAGAAGCAGATACAGGACGGGAAAAAAGCGGTGAAGGACGGGCAGTCTCAGGCTGCAAAGCAGCTTGCTGCAACGAAGACGAAGCTGCAGGAAAGTCGTGATCAGCTGGTTTCTTTGAAGCAGAATGGACCGGCCATCAAGGCGCTGTATGAACAGTACAAGAAATACAAGGATGATCCGATCATGGGGCCGCAGATCGAAAGCCAGCTGAAAGCGCTGGGGATCGATCCTTCCTCACTGGATCAGCTGGTGCCGCAGATCGATCAGGCGGATGCGCAGCTGAAGCAGATCGACAAAGCCCTTGAGGATCTGGATGCACAGGGCTCTGCCATGAACTTTGAACTGGGGTCTAAGTATGCAGACCTGACTTCTGCCGAGGGCACGGTCGAATCGACGGTAAATCAGCTGCAGTCGGCGCTCAGTCAGCTGCAAAGCTCCAAAGAGGCGGCTCTTGCCAGTGCGGACATGACGGGCGTGATCACCATGCAGAACGTTTCGGCGATTTTGAGCGCGCAGAATTTTTCCATGCCGGCGGGATATATCACGGACGGCAAGGCGGAGGTGCTGGTCAGTGTCGGTGATAAAATCAGGGACAAGGATGAGCTGGAGGATCTGATTTTATTTGATATGGGGATCGATGGTCTGGATCCGATCCGTCTTTGTGATGTGGCGACGGTGTCATACACGGACGATGATGCGGAGACATATGCCAAGATCAACGGCAACAACGGGGTGCTCCTCAGTTTTACGAAACAGTCCAGCTACGCGACGGCAGATGTGTCTGAGAACATCACAGATAAGTTCACTCAACTGGAAAAGGAATACAAGGATGATGGTCTGTCGTTTACGACGCTGTATGACCAGGGGGACTATATTCATATCGTTATCAATTCGGTGCTGCAGAATCTGCTTTTAGGCGCGATCCTGGCGATCGTGATCCTGCTGGTGTTCCTGCGGGATCTGCGTCCGACGCTTATTACTGCGGTCAGCATCCCGCTCAGCGTGATCTTTGCCATCGTTCTGATGTACTTCTCGGGCGTGACTTTGAATATGATTTCACTGGCGGGGCTGGCTATCGGGGTCGGGATGCTGGTGGACAATTCCATCGTGGTGGTAGAAAATATCTATCGTCTGCGCTCCATGGGATACAGCCGGGTGCAGGCTGCGGTTTCCGGGGCGGTGCAGGTGGCGGGAGCGATCACAGCTTCGACTTTGACGACCATCTGTGTGTTCGTTCCCATCATTTTCGTAGACGGGATGACGCGTGATATTTTCACGGATCTGGCATTGACGGTAGCGTATTCGCTGCTGGCAAGTCTTTTGATCGCATTGACGCTGGTTCCGGCTATGGCCAGGGGACTTTTGAAGAAGGAGACACGTCTTACGGTCCTCAGCCAGACGGGACGTTTTATGGATAAATATCGGGCGGCAGTGCGCTGGGCGCTTTCTCATAAGGCGGTCGTGCTGATTGCTGCTGTGGTGCTCCTGGTGGGCTCTTCCGGCCTGGCGCTGATGCGTGGTCTGTCCTTTATGCCGTCCATGTCGACGCCGCAGATCTCTGCTACCATCCAGATGCCGAAGGAGAGCACTTTGAAAGAAACTTCCGATACGACGGACAAGATCGTTAAGGAGATCCGCAAAGTGGACGGTGTGGAAACGACAGGTGCGATGTTATCCAGCGATACGGCAGGCATGATGGGTATGTCAGGAATGTCTCAGGATGTAACGTCCACCATGGTATATATCATCCTGGATGAGGATAAGGCGGACAACGGCAAAATCATTGCAAAGAAGCTGGACAAGCTGGCAAAGAAATATAACTGTGAGATCGTGACTTCGGCTGATATGGATATGTCGTCCATGATGGGAGGCTCCGGTGTGCAGATCAAGCTTTACAGTGAGGATCTGAAACAGCTGCGTACTGCGGGCGTTGCCGTTGAACGGAAGCTGAAGGGCATGAAGAGCCTGGAGGATGTTTCTACTATCGATGAGGACAGTTCGAAAGAACTGCACGTTGTGGTCAACAAGAACCAGGCTATGAAGTATGGGCTTACGGTGGCGCAGGTGTACCAGCAGATTTCTGCAAAGCTGACTAAGGAGTCTGCGGCAACGACGCTTTCGGAGAATGGCAGCAGCATGGATGTGGTGGTTGAGAATTCGACCAGCGAGGCGTTTACGCGAGAGGATCTTGAGAACATGAAGCTGAAGGCTTCGGGAAGTGCCGGATCTTCGGGTGCTGAATCTTCGGGTGCTGGTGGTGAATCGGGAAGCACAGCGGCTTCAGGGGGATCTATGTCCGGGGCATCCGGCAGCGCAGCGAGCGGCGCATCTTCATCGGCGCCTTCTAGCTCCTCAGAGGTGAGACTCAGCTCTATCGCAGATATTCAGACGACTGCTTCGCTGAGTGAGATCAACCACGATAATCAGAAGCGGAGTCTGTCGGTGACTGCTTCTGTGAAAGATGGCTATAATATTACTCACGTCAACAGCGACGTACAGAAAATGATCAAGAAAGAAAAGCTGATCCCGAGTGGAGTCAAGGTGGATTACGGTGGAGAAAACGAGGAGATCATGCATTCCATGAAGCAGATGATGCTCATGCTGCTGGTGGGTTTCATCCTGGTATATCTGGTGATGGTAGCTCAGTTCCAGTCATTGCGATCGCCTTTTATCGTGATATTTACGATCCCGCTGGCCTTTACGGGCGGGATGCTGGCATTGCTGATCTGCGGTCAGGACGTCAGCGTAGTATCCATGATGGGATTTGTTATGCTGATGGGTGTCGTGGTCAATAATGCTATCGTACTGGTAGACTGCATCAACCGGTTCCGGCTGGAAGGCATGGATATGGAGAGCGCTGTCATCGAGGCAGGTGCTGTCCGTATGCGTCCTGTTCTGATGACGGCTATTACGACGATCCTGGGACTTTTGCCTCTGGCTATCGGTCTGGGCACCGGTGCGGAAATGATGCAGCCGGTAGCCATCGTTTGCATCGGCGGTCTGCTCTATGCGACTTTGACTACGCTGGTCGTGATCCCGATCATGTACCGGGTCTTCGCCAAGAAGCACATGGAAAAGATCGCGGAGGAAGAGCTGGAAGTCGTGAATGTGTAAGAATTGCAAAGGAATACTCCTTGACAAGTAACGACAAGTGCGTTACCTTGTATGTACAAGGAGGTGATCATAATGGAAAAGACAGCCACATTGAATTTAAGAGTAAATCCGGCGGTGAAAGAAAACGCAGAAGCTGTTTTATCAAAGCTTGGCATTCCGATGTCCACGGCAATAAATATGTATCTCAATCAGATTTCCCTCACAGGAGGAATCCCGTTTCCGGTTACATTACCGCAGGTGCCTGATTCTGTGAATGTTGATGTAATGACCGATAAAGAGCTGTATTTAAAATTGAAAGCAGGTTATGCTGATGCAAAAGCTGGACGTGTACAGGATGCTGATTCGGTCTTTGCAAAATTTCTGGAGGAACATGGTGCATGATAAAATATACTGTGAAGATCTCAGATAAAGCGCAGGCAGATATGGAGCAAATTTACAGCTATATTGCAAAAGAACTGATGTCACCGCGAAATGCCCTGGGTCAATATAAACGGATCGCGGATGCGATATCCAGGCTTGATATCATGCCAGAACGGTTTCAGTCTTTGGACTTTGGAAACCTGAATGGACTTCGGAGAATGCCTGACGTATGTGCTGGGGCAACAGGAGAGCGCTGATGCGGAGTATTACGTCATCATGGATCAGCAGGAGGGGTGTGTTTACGGATTTTATACGAATGATATGGATATGGTGGAGGGAAAATACCGAAAAACCAACGGAAACTGTCTCGCGCTGCTGGATGATGAGCAGAATATTATTGCGACTATGATCGAGGTGGATGGGAAGTTTTATCTGATCAAAAACGGTCAGGAGGCGGCGGAACTGACAAAGTTGAGCGATGTGCCGACTGTCAAAGCGGTGGAAGAGTGAAAATAGTTAAATATCTATGGCGCTCTACCGCAGAAAATCCTTGAAATACCCCTCATCCGATGGTATAATAACTTTCGTTAAGCCGGCGTGATGGAATTGGCAGACGTGCGGGACTCAAAATCCCGTGGTGGCAACACCGTATGGGTTCGACCCCCATCGCCGGCACCATGATATATGTGATATCGATGGATATAGTGTAAATTACAAACCCGTTAGGAGGAATCTTTAATGAACGGAAACATTTGGGCAACGATTTTACCTTTAGTCATCCTGATCGCGGTAATGTACTTCCTGCTGATCAGACCTCAGAAGAAGAGAGAAAAAGAAGTGAACGCCATGAGAAGCGGTGTGCAGGTCGGAGATGAAATCATCACGATCGGCGGTATCTGCGGCAAGGTCGTAAAAACGAAGGAAGAATCCCTGGTCATTCAGGTTGGCGCTGACAGAGTAAAATTCGAAATCATGAGATGGGCTGTTTCCAAGGTTGTAGAAGAAACTGAAAAACCTGCAGCTAAGGCTCATGAAGAAGAAGCTGAAGAAACAGAAGTAAAGAAATCCAGCAAGCCTAAGAAGCTGAAGAAGGCTGCTCCGGTAGAAGAAGCTCCGGAAGAAGTTGAAGAAGCTGAAGAACCGGCAGAAGAGGCTGAAGCTGAAGTAGTTGAAGAGAAAGCAGAAGAAGAAAAGTAGATTTCTCGATCGACTTTAAAATTCTTTACGGGATAATATAAATGGAGAATGAGAGCTGTTATGAAACTTAACGTTTTGTAACAGCTTTTTTGTGTGCAACCGGCGAGCGGCGTGATTACAGTGGTGCAGTTATGGTGGTGCGGTTACGTTTTTTACCTCGAATTTTCGTGCAAAGAGTGTTTCGGATAATTTGCTGTAAATGAATTCCAATCCGTTGAGGGAAAATACCACGATTAGAAATAGAATTGAACTCTGAGGTAGTTAGGGAAAGATGAGACACCGTTAGGGGTATAAGAAGGGGCGATTTTCATGGAAAATTTCCTGAGATTGGATTTAGACTATCTCGATATACCTGGGATTTTGGAATCAGGATAGTCTGGCTGGTGTGATCTGCAGATTTTTCGAAAAAACTATCCGCAGGGGCTTTGAAAAGGGAATCAGGGTGATTTTTTATATAGCAAGTCAGATATGAGAGCATTATCAGGCGATATATTTCTGAAATTATGGAAATCTCGATAGAATCCTTACATATACTCCAAAGGGAGGTGTAGTATGGAAAAACTGAGAAAAAGCCTGAAGGCTTATGTGATTGCGCTGGTGCTGTTTGTTGCGCTGACCTTTGCGCTGGCAGCGCTGGTGAATTTTACAGGATTTCGTGAGAACTGGACGTTTGGGTCACTGCTGGTGATCATGAGTATTTCAAGCCTTGTGCTGGGAATGATGGAAGGAAGGATCTTTCAAAAACGAGGTCTTCTGGCTGGAGGCGCAGCGGCTGTTTTCTTTCTTGCTATCATTCTTGTGTCGGTCCAGGGACTCTTTGCAGTGGAGTTTTCTCTGGGGAAAACAGGCTGGCTGTATCTGATCCCGGTGGTGGCGGGAAGCCTCGGTGGAATCTGCGGTGTCAATCATAAGACATGAAATGAGGCGAAATCCTCAAAAACTGCGTAAACTGTTTGAAAAATCAACGTGTTTGCTCTTGTCTCACTTTACAAAAAGTAGTAAAATATCAACAGTATGATTTAATGGGCATTGCTGTGCCCGGAAAAACCAATCACAAAAGACGGAGGCAAAGATGAAGTATAAGTGGAAACGCGTGTTAGCGGTAGTGTTTCTTTTCATTATCGTTGCAGGCTGGTATGTGACAGTATGCGGCATTGGACCGGTAAAACCGATACAGGATCGGATGAAACTGGGCCTGGATATCAAGGGTGGCGTTTACGTTGTCATGGAAGCAAAGACGGACCTCAAAGGCGAGGAACTGCAGAAGGCTATGGAGCAGACGCAGGCTGTCATAGAAGAGAGAGTAAACCAGATGGGTCTTGCGGAACCTGTAGTTACTATTGAGGGTGACAAGCGTATCCGTGTAGAACTGCCTGGCGCAGAGGATGCACAGGAAGCTATCGAGCAGATCGGCAAGACGGCGCAGCTGCAGTTTGCACTGGCAGACGGAACCATCGTGCTGGATGGCGGCAGTGTAAAAGACGCATCAGTAACGACTGACCAGGACTCTGCCGGATATGCAGTAGCACTGGAATTTGACAGCAAGGGTGCAGACGCATTTTATGAGGCGACTGTCAAGGCATACAGCGGAGCGGTACAGTCTTCCGTAGAGGGCGTGAACAATGACGCCATCATGATCCTGCTGGACAATCAGATCATTTCCGCACCATCGGTTAACAAAGGACCGATCAGCGGAGGAAAATGCACGATCACAGGCAACTTCTCTCAGGAAGAGGCATCCAACCTGACAGCACTGATCAAAGGCGGTGCTCTGCCGCTTACTCTGGAAGAAGTCAATTCTTCCGTACAGTCGGCAAAGATCGGTTATAATGCACTGGAAATGAGCGTATATGCAGGGCTGATCGGTCTGGCTCTGATCCTGATCCTCATGATCGTAGCATACAGAGGACTGGGTGTTGCAGCTGACCTGGCACTGCTGCTGTATGTTATCATCGTACTCAACATCATGGCATGGATGGGCAGCGTGCTGACCTTGCCTGGTATTGCAGGTCTGATCCTGTCGGTCGGCATGGCGGTAGATGCCAACGTTATCATATTCGCTCGTATACGAGAGGAGATCAGTGCGGGCAAGACGGTGCGTGTTGCGACCCAGGAAGGTTTCAAGCGTGCTATGGCTACAGTCATCGACTCTCAGGTGACGACGCTGATCGCCGCAGTGATCCTGTATGAAATCGGTACCAGCTCAGTCAAGGGCTTCGCATGGACGTTCATGATCGGTATCGTCGTAGGAATATTCACGGCTGTCGTGGTTACTCAGCTTTATGTGGGCATCATGGCAGACAGTACGAAGCTTGGAAAGCGCAGCATGTTCGGCATCAACAAAACCGGCCAGGCATCCTTCCACATAAAAAGAGAACTTCATTTTATTCGCTATAGAAAGATATTCTATTTGATTTCTGTTGTGATCCTGGCACTGGGACTCGTGTTCGGCATAGCCAGAGGCATGAATTACGGGATCGACTTCACCGGAGGCACCATGATCCAGATGGATATGGGCAAGACGGTCAAGACAGCAGATGTAGAAAAAGCCATCAAAGAATATAAGCTGGATCCGGAAATCATTTACTCCGGAGAAGGCAATAAAGAAATCGTGATCCGTACCATCAAGTCCCTTGACAGCGATCAGCGCGCCAAGGTCATCAGCACGATCAACGAAAACTTCGGAACGACAGATGACCATGTCGTAGCAGAAGAACTGTTCGGACCTTCCGTCGGAAAAGAGCTTCGAAACAATGCGTTCCTGGCGGTACTGATCGCCGGTATATGTATGCTGGTCTACATCAGGTTCCGGTTCCGCCAGTGGCGGTTTGGCGGAGCGGCGCTTCTGGGCGTGCTGCACGATGTGCTGATCGTTATCGCATTCTATGCGATCTTCAATATCACGATCAACAATCCGTTCATTGCAGGTATCCTTACGGTAGTCGGCTATTCCATCAATGATACTATCGTAGTCTTTGACCGTATTCGTGAAAACCTGCGGCTCAAGCGCAGCATGCAGCTGGATCTGCTCATAGATCAGAGTATCACTCAGACGCTGGGACGTTCCCTGATGACGTCAGTAACGACTCTGATCGTTATGGTGCCGATGCTGATCATGTCCGGACCTGCGATCCGTGAATTCGTCGTACCGCTTATGGTCGGCATCATCGCCGGAGCATATTCCTCCATCGCGATGTGCAGTCCGCTGTACTATGAATTCAGCAAGCGCAAGAAGGTTTCAAAATACGAAAAACAGGTACAGGCAGCGACCAAGAAGAGCAAGAAGAAAGCCAAGAAACAGCTGGAAGAAACGAAAGCACTTCCAGATGCAGAAATCGGCAAACCGGCTGACGATACAGCAGATCTTACTGCAAAGAATGCTCCTAAGGATGCTGACACAGCAGCCGCTGCGGCAGCAGAACAGGAAAGCACTCCGGCAGATCCTGCAAAGTCCGGTACGGACGCTTTGCAGCCAAAACAGAAGAATACCATGGATCAGAAACGTTCCAAACGGTATGTCAAAGGAAATCAGAAAAAGTAAGGGTTGACTGACGAAGATGAAGAGAAGAAGCGAGTTTTTAGATACAATTTTAGAATTTAATCCCAATTACGATATCGAATTGATCGGCCATGCCTACGATGTGGCAGAAGAAATGCATCGTGGTCAGCTTAGAAAATCGGGTGAGCCGTATTTGATCCATCCGATGGCTGTCGCGGAGATCCTGGCAGACCTGGGAATGGACGAAGAGACCATCGTAGCGGGACTTCTCCATGATGTCGTCGAGGATACATCCTATACGGAAGAAGAACTGATCGTAGATTTCGGGGAAGATGTGGCCATGCTGGTTGACGGCGTCACCAAGCTGGCCTCCCTGAAATTCGAGAGCAAAGAAGAACGGCAGGCTGAAAACCTGCGGAAGATGTTCCTTGCCATGTCCAAGGACATACGTGTCCTGATCATCAAGCTTTCTGACCGGCTTCATAATCTGCGGACCATCAACTATATGACTCACGATAAAATCATCGAAAAATGCCGGGAGACATTAGATATTTACGCACCTTTAGCTGCTCGTCTTGGTATGTATGCCATCAAAATGGAGCTGGAGGACATCGCACTGAAATTCCTGGAGCCGGAAGCCTACTACGATTTGGCAGAACAGGTGAGCCAGCGCAAGGGCGAGCGGGAAGATGCCATCAATGATGTAGTGGAACGGATCGACAATGCCCTGAAGGACATCGATATCCACTACGATATTTACGGTCGTTCCAAACACTTTTACAGCATCTATAAAAAAATGAAATACCAGCATAAGACGCTGGATGAGATCTTTGACCTTATGGCTGTGCGGATCATCGTTGACAGTGTCAAGGACTGCTATGCCGTACTGGGTCTTGTCCACACCATGTGGACTCCGATCCCGGGGCGGTTCAAGGACTACATCGCTATGCCAAAACCTAACATGTATCAGTCGCTTCATACCACTGTGGTGGGCGACAACGGAAAGCCGTTCGAGATCCAGATCAGAACATATGAGATGCATAAGATCGCAGAATACGGTATTGCAGCTCACTGGAAATACAAGGAGGGGATCACTACCGACAAGGAAGAAGTGAACCTGTCCTGGCTGCGTCAGGCTTTGGAATGGCAGAAGGATGCCAATGATCCGAAGGAATTCATGGAATCCCTGAAGATGGATCTGTTCTCCAGCCAGGTATTCGTATTTACACCAAACGGGGACGTGATCGAACTGCCGGCAGGTGCGACACCGCTGGATTTCGCATTTAAGATCCACTCGGACGTCGGTTATAAATGCGTAGGTGCAAAGGATAACGGCAAGATGGTCACCATCGACCATCCGCTGGAAAACGGTGACATCGTGGAGATCGTTACAAACCCTAATGCAGTAGGGCCAAGCATCGACTGGCTGAAGATCGCCAAGAGCAGTTCGGCGCGAAACAAGATCCGTCAGTGGCTGAAAAAAGAAAACAAAACCGATGCGGTAGATAAAGGCAAGGATCTGATCGACCGCTATATGAGGAAAAAAGGCTATGATCCGCGTGAACTGCTGAAGAACGCATTCGTGAACAAAGCAGTCAAAGCATTAGGATATAAAAATACGGATGAGCTGTACACACAGCTTTCCAACGGTGGATCTCTGCAGAGCAAGCTGGTGAGCCTGCTGCTCGGATATGACGAGGAAGAAAAGCATGCAGAAGCAGCCGAGAAAGAACAGACACTTCTGGACAATCTTCACGAGATCAGTGAACGGGCACAGCGCAGAGCACAGAACGCACGCAAGATGCGCAAGAACGAGAAGTCGGGCGTAAAAGTAGAAGGTGTGGACAATCTGATGATCCGTATGGCAAGATGCTGCAATCCGGTACCGGGAGATGATATCATCGGATTCATCACCAAAGGCCGCGGTATTTCCGTTCATCGAAAAGACTGTGACAATCTGAAGTCCCTGCCGCCGCAGGAGAGGGCACGTTTTATCGATGTCAGCTGGGATACAGACAACACGCAGGACAAGTCCTTTAATGCGGAGCTGACGCTGATCGCCAAGGATCAGAAGAGCATGATCTCCAGCATTTCGAAGAGCTGCGAGGATCTGGATGTGAATATTTCCGGACTCAATGCCAAGGCAAACAAGGACGAGACCGTTATAATCAATCTGAATCTTTCTATTCAGAATAAAGAACAAATGGAAAAAATCATCCGGTCGCTGAAAAACGTACCGGGGATCATGGAGGCATATCGTACAAAATCATGAGAGCGGTAATACAGAGAGTAGCAAAGAGCCGTGTCACGGTAGATGGGCGTACAAGCGGCGAGATCCAGCGCGGTCTGATGATCCTCATCGGAGTCGAGGACGGCGATACAGAGAAGGACGCGGCGTACATTGCATCGAAAACATCAGGTCTTCGGATCTTCGAAGATGAAAATGATAAAATGAACCTTTCGGTCAAGGATGTAGATGGCGATATCCTGGCGGTATCTCAGTTCACACTTTTGGGGGATGTGCGAAAAGGAAAGCGCCCCAGCTTTTCTTCGGCAGCCCGGCCGGAAGAAGCCGATCGCCTATATCAGAAGGTGATCGAAGGCCTCAGACAGGACGGACTTCATGTTGAGGAGGGAGTCTTCCAGGCTCACATGATGGTGGATATTTTAAATGACGGACCGGTAACGATCCTGCTTGACAGCCGAAAGAATTTTTAATAATAAAGGAGTTTGATTCATATGCGTATTACAAATCTGCCTAGCGGTGCGCTGCAGGCAAACACTTATTTAGCAGTAGACGAAAAAACAAACGAAGGATTTATCGTGGATCCGGGCGGTTACAATAAAGTTCTGACGAAGGAAGTCAGAGACAACGATGTCAACATCAAGTATATCATTCTGACTCATGGTCATTCCGACCACATATGCGGCGTCAACGAGCACAAGGCTGAATTCCCTGACGCCAAGATCGTCGCATACAAGGACGAGGAAGCCATGCTGGAAAATCCGAACCTGAACCAGAGTCCGGGATTTGGTGTGCCGTATTCCACGAAGGCAGATATCCTGGTCAGCGATGGCGATGAACTGAAGGTCGGAGATGTTACTCTGAAATTCATCCACACACCAGGCCATACGGAAGGTGGCATGTGTATCTACGTGAAAGAAGCCAAGGCTCTTTTCAGCGGAGATACCCTCTTCCGCCAGTCCATCGGAAGAACTGATTTCCCGGGAGGATCCTACAAGGAGATCATGGATTCCATACGCAAGAAATTATTCTTGCTGCCGGATGATACCAACGTGTTCCCGGGACATATGGGAACGACCAGCATAGGCTTTGAAAAGGAGAACAATCCTTTTGTATAGATGCAGCATTTACGGAACAGATAAAATCAATCAGTACGAGGAGCTGATCAAGGTATTTCTGCAGCCGGGTGAATACGAGATCTCCGGGGTTGCAGAAGTGCCGGACGATCTTCCTGCAAAGGTTTCAGCCGAGGCTCCTGCAAAGGATCCGGCGGGTGATACGGAGAAGAAGACGTTTTTCGGCGTGCTGCAGCAGGCTGTTGCAAAGATCGCCGAGGTGGCAGAGCAGTCGGTACAGGACATGGCGACCGTTTGTGTCTTTGACGGCGATAAGGATGCGGTAAAAAGGCAGATCTACCGGGATCTGAAGGCGCTTACAGGAAAGCAGCCCAAGTGGGGGATACTCACGGGGATCCGTCCCGTCAAAATGGCAGGAGAACTGGTTCAAAAGACAGGAAGTGCAGCGAAAGCAAGACAGATCCTGCTCGAGGACTATCTCATGTCGCCGGAAAAGGCAGATCTGGTCCTGGAGATCTACCGGTATCAGCAGAAAACCACCGGGGCGGCGAAGGATAACAGTCTGTCATTATATCTGGGTATCCCGTTTTGCCCTACCAGATGCCTATATTGTTCCTTCACATCCAACCAGGTGAAGAAACCTGAGATCGACAGGTATCTGGAAGCACTTTTCCATGAGATCGCATTTGCTGCAGAAAACATAAAAGAAGACGGTTATGAGATAGAGTCTCTGTATATTGGAGGCGGAACGCCGACCACACTGGACGAAGCTGCGCTGGAGGCTTTTTTGCAGGAGATCCAGGAGCATTTTGACTTGTCCCATCTTCGGGAATTTACCGTGGAAGCAGGACGGCCGGACACCATAACAGAAGGGAAACTGCGTATCATGGAACACTACGGTGTGGATCGTATCAGCATCAATCCGCAGACCATGAAGCAGGACACCCTGGATCTTATAGGGCGTGCCCATACGGTGGATGACGTGGAAAAGGCCTTTGCACTGGCGAAAAAAGGAGGTCCAAGGATCATCAACACCGATCTGATTGCCGGACTTCCGGGAGAAGATTTTGCAGATTTCAAACGAAGTCTCGACCGGATCGTAGAGCTGGGAGCAGAGAACATCACCCTGCATACGCTGGCGGTCAAGAGAGCATCCCGTCTGAAGGAGATGGATGGAGAGTTCAACTACCGCAATGAAGACCTGCGGGAGGAGATGCTTTCCTATGCCATGGAAACACTGCGGGCGAAAGGCTATCGTCCGTATTATCTTTACAGACAGAAACATACATCAGGAAACACAGAAAACATCGGGTTCTGCAGAAACGATGCAGTATCCGTTTATAATATCAGGATCATGGAGGAGGCGCAGTCCATTCTGGCTCTGGGTGCCGGCGGGATCAGCAAGATCTGGTTTCCGGCGGAAAACAGGCTGGAACGCGTCGCCAACGTATCTAATTATGAGATCTACATCGACAGGCTCGATGAGATGATGGAACGCAAGAAAAACGGTTTTTTTGGAAAAAATAGATGGAGGTAAGTTATGCTGACCAATGCGCCGAAGGGCACGAAAGACATGATGCCGGATCAGGCATACAAATGGCACTATATCGAAGAGGCGTTTGAAGAAATCTGCCGGACTTACGGGTTTGAAGAAATCAGAACGCCGGTATTTGAACACACTGAGCTGTTTCAGCGAGGCGTGGGAGACACGACGGATATCGTCCAGAAGGAAATGTATTCCTTCCAGGATTACGGCAAACGGAACATCACGCTGAAGCCGGAAGGGACTTCACCGGTGGTGCGGGCGTATGTGGAACACAAGATGTTCGCAGGACCGCAGCCGACCAAGTTTTACTATAACACGCCGTGCTTCCGCTATGAGAAGCCGCAGTCAGGAAGACTGAGAGAATTTCATCAGTTCGGGATCGAGACCTTCGGGACTCATGACATGATGGCCGATGCTGAGATCATCGCCTTAGCAAGTGACTTTCTGAAGAAGATGGGCGTTACGGATATCGAGCTTCGCATCAACAGCGTAGGATGCCCGGAATGCCGCAAGAACCACAGAGCGGCACTGCGGGAATTTTTGCAGCCTAAATATGAGGAACTTTGCGACACGTGCAAAGACCGTTTTGAACGCAACCCGATGCGTATTTTAGACTGTAAATCGCCAGTGTGCCAGGAACTGGTGCAGGGAGCGCCGATGATGCTGGATTATCTGTGCGATGACTGCCAGGATGCCTTCAATGATCTGAAGGCAAACCTGGATGCAATGGGGATCGAATACGTGGTAGATCCGGGGATCGTTCGCGGACTGGACTACTACACAAAGACGGCGTTTGAATTCGTAACGACGAAAATCGGTGCACAGGGCACTGTATGCGGCGGAGGAAGATACGACCATCTTGTGGAAGAAATCGGCGGACCGGAAACTCCAGGTGTTGGTTTCGGACTTGGCAAGGAACGCCTGCTTCTGACTATGGAGGCATGCGGAGCAGAGATCCCGCAGCCGGCAGGAGCAGATGTGTTCATCGCAGTCATGGGCGATAATGCGAAGGCGGCAGGCCTGAAGCTGATGCACGAACTTCGTCAGGAAGGGGTCTGTGTGCAGATGGACATCATGGGAAGAAAGATCAAAAATCAGTTTAAATATGCGGACAGGATACATGCAGAAAAGACCATTGTGATCGGCGATGATGAGCTGGCGAACAACAGTGTTCAGCTGAAGGATATGACCACCTCCGAGCAGATCATGGTGCCGCTGGATCGTATCGTAGAAATTCTGACAGAAGAGGAGAAGTAGCAATGAAGTTATACAAGAGAACCCACATGTGCGGGGAACTGAGAAAAGAAAATATCGGAGAAAAAGTCGTGCTCAACGGCTGGGTAGCAAAGAGAAGAAATCTGGGCGGTCTCATCTTCTGTGATGTGAGAGACAAGACAGGCATCACTCAGGTGGTGTTCAACGATAAGATCCCGCAGGAGCTGTTTGAACAGGCAGACTCCCTGAGAAGCGAATATGTGGTGGGCATCCAGGGCGTAGTAGCAGAAAGAGAATCGAAGAACCCTGATCTTCCGACCGGCGATATCGAGATCATCGCAGACGACATGATCCTTTATTCCAAGGCGGATACACCGCCGATCTACATCAAGGATGACGATAACGTAGACGACAATCTGCGTCTTAAATACCGTTACTTGGATCTTCGTAAAAAGAAGATGCAGGACAACCTGACTTTCCGTCACAACCTGACGAAACTGGCCAGAGACTATTTCGCAGAAAACGGATTTACCGAAGTGGAAACACCGATGCTGATCAAGTCTACTCCGGAAGGTGCTAGAGACTATCTGGTACCGAGCCGTGTGAATCAGGGACATTTCTACGCTCTGCCTCAGTCACCGCAGACTTATAAGCAGCTGCTGATGGTAGGCGGGACCGACCGCTACATGCAGATCGTAAAATGTTTCCGTGACGAAGACTTGCGTGCAGACCGTCAGCCTGAATTCACGCAGATAGACCTGGAAATGTCCTTCGTGGACGTTGACGATGTCATTGAAGTGCAGGAAGGCTTCCTCAAGAGAGTTTTCAAAGAACTGAAAGGCATCGATGTGCAGACACCGTTCCCGCGGATCCCTTACGATGAAGCTATGGAGCGCTACGGAAGCGACAAACCGGATGTGCGGTTCGGATTCGAGCTGCAGGATATCACTGATCTGGTGAAAGACTGCGAATTCAAAGTGTTTACCGATGCGATCGCAGCCGGCGGCAGCGTTCGCGGTATCTGCATCACAGGGGGAGCGCAGCACTATACGAGAAAGAAGATCGACAAGCTGACAGAAGCCATCAGAAGCTACGGCGCCAAGGGCATGGTATGGATGAAAGTTGCAGGGGAAGAGGTTTCCTCTTCCGTCAACAAGTTCTTCTCCCAGGAGCAGCTTCAGGAAATCGCTGCAAAGATGGGAGCGGCAGACGGCGATCTGATCCTCATCGTTTCCGATAAGAACAAGGTGGTATTCGATGCGCTGGGTTTCCTGAGAAGACACATCGCAGGCGAGCTGGGACTACTGAAGGACGATGACTACAAGCTTTTGTGGGTCGTAGACTTCCCGCTCTTTGAGTACGACGAAGAGACGGATTCCTACCAGGCGATGCATCATCCGTTCACTTCTCCGAAGGAAGAAGATGCGGAGCTTCTCAAGACAAACCCGATCGCTGCAAAGGCCAATGCGTACGATATCGTTCTCAACGGCGTTGAGCTGGGCGGCGGAAGCATCCGTATCCACGATCAGGAAATGCAGGAAGATATGTTCCGCGCTCTTGATATGGATCAGGCGACTATCGATGAAAAATTCGGCTTCCTGGTAGAGGCATTTAAATACGGTACACCGCCACACGGCGGTCTGGCATATGGACTGGATCGTCTTGTAATGCTGCTGACAGGTGAAAAATCCATCCGTGAAGTCATCGCTTTCCCGAAAAATCAGAACGCACAGTGCATGGTCAGTGAAGCACCGGGGCTGGTAGATGAGCAGCAGCTGGATGAACTGGGACTGAAACTGAAATAAAGTGGAAAAAATCCTCTCCATATAGTACAATATAGAGAGGTTCACAGGACGAAACATGAAACGAATCGGAATTTTAGGCGGGACTTTCGACCCTGTTCACTGCGGACATCTCCATCTGGCGGAGGATGCGATGAAACAGGGCGGACTGGATGAAGTCATTTTCATTCCAGCAAGGATCCAGCCTTTCAAACTTGGAAAAAAAATCACCTCGGGAAAAGACCGGATCGCCATGCTGCAGCTGGCTACAGAACACACGCCCGGATTTTCCGTCTCTTCGTATGAACTGGATGCAGACGGCGTCTCATACACTTATCTGACGCTGCGGGCTTTGCAGAAAAAATACGGACAGGACACCAGGCTGTATTTCATCACAGGAACCGATGCTTTTTTAAAGATCGAGCTGTGGATGAAGGCGGAAGAACTTTTGACAAATTACGGATTTATCATTGGAACGAGACCAGGCTACCGAGAAGAGGAGCTGGCTGGATGTATCGCACGTGTGCGTGAGAATTTTCATACCGAAGTGATCCATATCAACAACAGAAAGTACGACATTTCCTCGACGCAGATACGTGAAAGGATACAGGACGGAACCACGGCCCGGGAGCTTTTGCCGGAGGCGGTAGAACGGTACATCCGTGAAAATGGACTATATGCGGACGGCTCCTTGGACTGCGAGCACTGGAAGACGGTGATCGAACTGTTTTTAAAGGAACATCTGAAGTCGAAACGTCTGAACCATACTTATGGTGTGGCAAAAACGGCGAAAGAGCTGGCGATACGCTACGGGGAAGACCCTGATAAAGCAGAGCTGGCAGGACTTTGTCACGATATGATGCGTAATGTTTCGCCGGAGGAATCGGCGGAGCTGGCCAGACGGTACGGACTGCCGGAAAAGCTGGCGGACAATCCGAACCTGGCTCACGGCAAGATCGCTGCAAATGTCCTGGCGGATGTTTACGGTATGCGGGATGCTGATCTGCTTCATGCGGTGATGTATCATACCACGGGCAGGAAGGGAATGAGCAGGCTGGAAAAGATCTTATATCTGGCCGATGCGATCGAACCCGGAAGAGATTATCCTCAGGTAAAGCAGCTGCGAAAGGTTGCGGAAGAAGATCTGGATAAAGCTTGTGTTTTATGTATGGAGCGATCCATGGAGTACGTGCGGAGCACGGGAGCATCGGTGGATCAGGATACGATCGAAGCATGTGAAGATATAAAAAAGGAGTTATGCAAATCATGATGGAATCAAAAGAAATGGCGATGAAAATCGCAAAGCTTTTGGATGAGAGAAAAGCGATCGATGTACAGGTGATCGACATTGCAATGAAATCTTCCTTTGCAGACTATTTTGTCATGGCATCGGGAGGGAGCGAACGGCAGATGGCGGCACTTGTTGACAATATAGAGGAGCTGCTGGAACCGGAAGGCGTGTTCCCAAAGAGTGTGGAAGGAACTCGCAGCTCTGGCTGGATCCTCATGGATTACGGCGATGTTGTCGTCAACGTGATGACAGTAGAAATGAGAGAAAAATATAACATCGAAAAAGTCTGGGGCGACTGCGAAAGCCTCACGATCGGTTAATGGGAGGAAGAAAATGATAGACAAGTATAATTTCAGCGAAATCGAGAAAAAATGGCAGACCAAATGGGCAGAAGGCGACGTGTTCAAGGTAACAGAAGATCCGGATAAAGAAAAGTATTACGTTCTGGAGATGTTCCCGTATCCGTCCGGCAAGCTCCATATGGGTCATGTGAGAAACTATTCCATCGGCGACGTACTGGCTCGTTTCAAGAAAATGAAGGGCTTTAACGTGCTCCATCCGATGGGCTGGGACTCCTTCGGACTTCCGGCTGAAAACGCTGCCATCAAACACGGTGTGGAACCGAGCAAATGGACCTGGGAAAACATCGGCGAAATGAGAGAACAGCTGAAAGAACTTGGTCTTTCCTATGACTGGGACAGAGAAGTTGCCACCTGTCATCCCGACTACTACAAGTGGATGCAGTGGATCTTCATCCAGTTCTATAAAAAGGGACTGGCATATAAAAAAGAGAATCCTGTAAACTGGTGTCCGAGCTGCCAGACCGTACTGGCCAACGAACAGGTCGTTGACGGCAAGTGCGAACGGTGCAAGACGCTGGTAGGCAAGAAGGATCTATCACAGTGGTATTTTAAGATCACAGATTACGCTGAAAGGCTTCTTGACAATCTGGAAGAGCTGCCAGGCTGGCCGAACAAGGTCAAGCTGATGCAGAAAAACTGGATCGGCAAGAGCATCGGCGCAGAAGTGACCTTTGAAATAGATGGTTTTGACAAGGGGCTTGACGTCTTCACCACGAGACCGGACACCTTGTATGGAGTTACGTATATGGTAATGGCACCGGAGCATCCTTATCTGAAGGAGCTGGTAGCGGGCAGTGAATACGAAGAACCTGTCAACGCTTATGTTGATAAGGTACAGCATATGAGCGACATCGAACGTACCTCCACGACCAACGAGAAGACAGGACAGTTTACCGGTCGCTATGCGATCAATCCGCTGACAGGTAAAAAGGTTCCGATCTTCATCTCTGATTACGTTCTCATGGACTATGGTACCGGAGCGATCATGGCGGTACCGGCTCATGACCAGAGAGACTTTGACTTTGCGAAGAAATTTGACCTGCCGATCATCCCTGTTATTTCCCCCGACGGCAACCCGGTGGAGAACATGACAG
>OKRW01000391.1_pt1 | contig 44007 bp, 44 predicted proteins | sample 1601151 | NCBI WGS metagenome assembly OKRW01 (sample SAMEA3541471, study PRJEB24748) | human gut metagenome | biome: human gut; feature: human-associated habitat; material: faeces | place: China | collected 2012 | reverse complement strand
TAGACAGTCTGTATATATTTCTTTATATTATAATGTTATTTATAGTTGGCGATATTATAATATTCACTGTTGCCTGTATGGTTATCATTCCGATTATACATATTGTTTTTTGTGATAAAGAAAGTCTGAAACAGAATAAACTCTTTCAGAAATTGAAAAAACAAAAGCAGTTCAACACATGACTAAGAAATTATGGATCATAGTAGGCGGTACCATTGTTGTATGCATCATTGCTTTAGTTGTTATTATCAACATTACGGGATCGTATACGGCACAATATAGGTTTTTAACCTATGAAGTGCCTAGAAACTTTGTTGGGGAGGAAAGTGCGGAATTTAATTCTGTGACATACCAGGCTTCGGGTCTTGATAAGATGGGAAGTAGGGATTATACAATTTATATTTCGGTTGAAGATTATGAAGGATATTATTCGGATGATCTTGACTGGCTGGATGAGGATGATGACGAGGAAGCATTACAAGAAGCCTATGATGATGCAAAGGCAAATCTTGCAGATGTAGAAAACGTTAATATTGATGGAACAGCGGGTATAGTAGGAATAGAATATGTTCCAGTATCATCAAATAGGGAAGACGAGGATTATGGAAAGTATATGATATATAATCGAGCATATTTCCTGCAGGATAATAGTCTTGTAGAGATAGAGTTCTATTCCTACGGAGATCATTTAAATGCTAAAGTAGAACAAGATTTCAATAAGTTTGTTAAGTCAATTAAGATTAGTCGATAATGATTGTATTAAAGCGCCTCTTACCTTAAAACGTAATATTTCCCCATAATTTGACCTAAAAACATAAAATGTGTATAATTGTGAGACACGATACAAATTGTTCGACTTCAAGGGGAGGAAAGAAGTATGAAAAAATGTAAGAATTGTGGCTATGACACAGATGCGAAGTTTTGCCCGAACTGCGGCACGAGCATGATGCAGGAAGCTCCGGAGAATAATCCACAGAGCACGTCCCAGCAGGCGGCTCCAGCTACTCCACAGAACACACCGAACCCGGCGCGTCCAGCAGCTCCAAACGTAGCACAGGCTATGGGACAGAATCCACAGGGCGCACAGCGGCAGGCTGTTCCAGGAACACCACAACCGCAGGCTTCGCAGGGCGCAGCGTCTCAGCCAGAAGGGCAGTCTCATCCAGGTATGGCTCATTATTCAGGCAATCCAAATCCACAGGGCGCAGCAAATCAGCCAAATAATTTCAATCAGCAGCAGCCATATCATTACGGTTATCAGCCAAACTCCAACCCTGGCGCTAGTCAGAATTTCCAGCAACCGTATAGCCCGAAAGCTCCGAAGACAGGCGGCAAAGAAAAACTGACTGCCAGAACCTGGTGGGTCATCCTGTGGCTGATCATTTTCTGGCCGCTAGGACTCTTCTTCATGTGGAAAAATAAAAAATGGCCGCTGGTGGCACGCATTATCATCACCGTAGTTATTGCAATTTTCTTTGTGATAGGTATCGTTACAGCGACGGGTGATAGCAGTACAGATTCGTCCTCGCCGACGGTAGAAGCAGGCACATCGGATACCGATGAATCGACTCCGGCAGCTGATACATCCACGGAATCCGTATCCCAGGAATACAAAAACGCTTTGTCGAAAGCCGAGACTTATTCCGATATGATGTATATGTCCAAGGCTGCGATCTACGATCAATTGACGTCCGAATATGGCGAGGGTTTCGCTGCCGATGCGGCGCAGTACGCTATTGACAACGTTAAAGCTGACTGGAAAGCCAATGCTCTTAAAAAAGCGGAAACATATTATAAAGATATGTCTATGTCCAAGTCCGCAGTTTACGACCAGCTGATTTCCGAGTACGGCGAACAGTTTACGGCGGAAGAAGCACAGTACGCCATCGATAATCTGAAATAACAAGAGAACAGGTCGCTGTTTTTCTTGTAAACTCATCGGCACAAGGCTCGATCTTTTCCAAACGGGATCGGGTCTTTTTTTCTGTTTCTGCAGAATTCCGCAACTTCATCTTGACAAAACCACACACAAGTATATAATTATTGGTAGCACCAATTCGCACAGCCTGGGAACCCCGCACAGCCTAAGTGCTTCGTGCAGTCTGGGAACCCGCGCGGCTTGGGCAGCCCGAGCAGACCAGGAGGCTTCGGCAATCCGAACGAGCCCGGTACCCGACGCGAATCCGGTGCCTCACGCGGTCCGGGAACACCAGTGCGGCCTTGGCAATCACTAGAAAACACAGGAAGTACCAACATGAAATTCATCAGACAATTTTTGATCATCTTAGCGATCTCTCTTGTTGGAGAGATCTTGAAATACATATTACCGCTGCCGATCCCGGCCAGCATCTATGGAATGGCCATCTTGTTCGCAGGTCTTATGAGCGGACTGATCAAGCTGGATGCAGTTCGCGAAACTGGAAAATTTCTTATAGAAATCATGCCACTCATGTTCATACCGGCGGGAGTCGGGCTGATGGACAGCTGGGGAAATCTGCATCCGATTTTACTGCCCGTTGCGATCATCACGATCGTGACCAACATCACTGTCATGGGATCCACAGGACTGCTGTCTCAATGGGTCATCCGACGTGGAAGAAAGCTGGCGGAGGAAAAGACGAAACGAAAGAGAGGGGCGTATCATGAATAATTTTCTGGAAGAATCACTCTTTGCAGGTGTGACACTCAGCCTCATCGCCTATCTCGCAGGCAGTCTGCTGCGTAAAAAATTCAAACTTGGGATTTTTAATCCGCTGCTGATCTCCATCGCGGTATCTATTGCTGTTTTGGCTATTGGAAATATCAGCTATGAGACGTATAATGAAGGAGCGAAATATCTTAGCTGGCTCCTGACGCCGGCTACCGTTTGCCTGGCGATTCCTTTGTATGAACAGTGGAGCCTTTTGAAACAGAACTGCAAAGCCGTCATGCTGGGGCTTGCAGCAGGGACGGTCACAAGTCTGGGAACCGTACTGGGGCTGTCGCTGCTTTGTGGTCTGGACCACAAAGAATACGTGACGCTGCTGCCGAAATCCATCACTACGGCTATCGGCATGGGTGTTTCGGAAGAACTGGGAGGCTATGTGACCATCACGGTCGCGGTCATCGTGATCACTGGTGTTCTTGGCAATATGTTCGGGGAAGTGATCTGTAGAATTTTTCGCATCACGGAGCCGATCTCAAAGGGGCTTGCATTCGGTGCATCTTCTCATGCTATCGGTACTGCCAAGGCTATTGAAATCGGAGAGATCGAAGGTGCTATGAGCAGTCTCGCCATCGCAGTGTCCGGGATCCTGACAGTTGTGCTGGCGTCTGTTTTCTCGCATTTTTTATAGAGTTTTACGAGGAGGTTACAAGATGAATAAATCTGCGCCCATGGAATATGAAAAAGCAATTGAATATATTGATCAGATGATTCGAGATGGTGAGCTTGTAACGGGAAGCCGTCTGCCGACGGAACGAACGATCTCAGAGCATCTGGGCATCGGCAGGAATTCCACCAGGGAGGCACTCAGTATCCTTCACGGCATGGGAATGATCAGGCGAGTCCAAGGTTCCGGAAACTATGTGACCGGCGATGCGCACCGTGCTATTCGCCAGATCTGTACTATGATGCTTGCTCTTGGAACCATAACGAAGAAAGATGTTTGTGAGTTCCGGCGCGTGCTGGAAAAATCAGCCTGTCTGCTGCTTTCTGAAAAGGGTGTTCCTGCAGACGAGCGCAGACAGTTTGAGGAAATACTTGCAGCTATGGAATCGGCAGACGAAAAAACATTGCCGGCGCTGGATCGTGACTTTCACACAATGCTGCTGCGGGCAACAGGGAATTCTCTCATGGTCACCGTCCTGGATGCCATCGCAGAGGTTTATCAGAAATGGATCGACATCGTGATCCGCAAGACAGGGAAAGACGAAAAAAACAGACTGCAGGCTTACCACAAGGGGATCTATACAAGCCTGGCAGAAGCGGATACGGACCTGGCTTTGCGATTTGTTGACGATCACTATGATTTGATTGAGGAGATGTTGGAATTATGAAATACAAAATAGCAATATTCGATATGGATGGAACGATTTTAAACACACTGGACGACCTGGCGGACAGCATGAACCACTGCCTGCGGGCTCGCGGGCTCGCGGAGCGTTCTTTGCAGGAGATACGCACATTTCTGGGGAACGGGATACACAGGCTGGTAGAATGCTCGGTGCCGGATGGAACGGACGCCGAAACTCTGGAAAAAGTGTATCAGGATTTTTTGATATACTATAAAGATCACTGCGCCATCAAAACATGTCCCTACGAAGGCATACCGCAGGTTCTGCAAAGCCTCCGGCGCGCGGGAGTGCTGACGGCCGTCGTGTCCAACAAGGCAGATTATGCGGTGAAGATCCTTTGCGAGGATTACTTCGACGGTCAGTTTGATTTCTCCGTGGGCGAGCTGGAAGGACGGCGGAGAAAGCCGTATCCGGACAGCGTCGATGCAGTGATGGAAAACTTCCGGATCGCAAAGAAAGATGCGGTGTATATCGGAGATTCTGAGGTGGATTTTCAGACGGCTCAGAATGCCGGAGTGGACGTGATCATGGTGGGATGGGGATTCCGCGATGAGGACTTTTTGAAAGAGCAGGGTGCAAAGTTTGTGATCCACGATCCTGCAGAGATCCTGGATGCTATCGGTGTGCCGAGAGAGTAGGGCTTTTTAGCAATGCGAGGTGAAAACGAAAGGGGGCTGCGATGATTATTACCATTGGAAGAGAGTGTGGATGCAATGCCGATGAAATCGGCAGGATGCTGGCGGGAAAATACGGGATTTTTTGCTATACGAAGGCGGAACTGATCCAACTGGCGAAGGAAAAAGGAGTCTATGAAAAGTATCCGTTTTTCTTCGGAGAAATGCCTGTGGATATGATGATCAGCCCGATGGCGGAATCGCTGGAAGAACGGCTTAGGAACACTCCGCAGGAGGCGCTGGAAAGTGTGCTGGGCGGAGAAGACTGCGTGATCGTTGGGCGGGCAGCCGGATATGCGTTTCGAAATCGGAAAGACGCGCTTCGGATCTTCCTGTGCGGAGAAAAAGAAAAGCGGATCGAACGCATGATGGACAAGCACGGTTTTTCCCGGCGAAAAGCAGTGAAGATCGTAGAGGAAACGGACGATCTGAGACGGGGATATCACGAATACTATTCCGGGGAAACCTGGGGCGCCGCACACAATTATGATATTTGCCTGGACGTGATGCGACTGGGTAAAGACAGGGTGATGCACATCATCGATACGGCGCTTGCAGAGCTTATAGATAAATAACGAAAGGATATATATGTCCATACCAGGTTTTGTAATATTCAACTTCATGATCTATGCTATAATCAATGCTTTCACACCGGGGCCGGGGAATTTCCTGGCGCTTAATACGGTGACCAACTATGGCTTGAAAAGAGGGAAACCATTGTTTTTTGGCATTTTTGCAGGGTATTATTTTGTGCAGACCAGCTGCTGCGTATTCGTCTATGCGCTGGGCTCGCTGCTGCCCCAGTTTCTTGCTGTGATGAAGTATATCGGAGCTGCATATATTTTGTGGCTGGCGATCCATATAGCGATCAGCAAGCCGGGAAAAGCAGGAGATGAAAAATCAGCATCTTTCTGGAAAGGCTTCGCGCTGCAGTTCGTCAATGTGAAGATCTACCTTTTTGGAATCACGGCATTGACCGGGTTTATCACGGACTACAGCAGGGCGTTTCCGGTATTGTTTCTCTTTGAGATGATCATCGCTACAGTGGGAACGATCGCTACGGCAACCTGGATCGGGCTTGGTATGATGATACAGAAGTTTTATGAGAAACATTTCCGCATCATTAACATCATCATGGCGCTGACGCTTTTAGAATGTATCTACAGTATGCTGGTCAGCTAGTGAGCAGAATAACGAGCCACTTGCGAAACAGGCAAAATAAATCCATTTTGCCTGTTTTTTTTATGAGGAACATCTGATATAATATAGAGTTAGAAAAATAGCGTGAAACAGGAGTAAAAGATGTTTGATAAATTAGATTTTATAACAGAAAAATATGACGAGCTGGCGCAGAAGGTATCAGATCCTGAGATCATAAACAACCAGCCGGTGTGGCAGAAACACGTCAAGGAAATGGGCGAGATGGAGCCTATCGTAAAGAAATACAAGGAATACAAGAAAGCCAAGTCCGATCTGGCGGAAGCCAAGGAGATGCTGGACGAAGGTGATGAGGAAATGCGTGAACTGGCCAAGATGGAGATCTCCGAACTGGAAGACACCATCAAGCAGCAGGAAGCGGATCTGAAGATCCTGCTTCTGCCGAAGGATCCTAACGATGAAAAGAACGTTATCCTGGAGATCCGTGCAGGTACAGGCGGAGAGGAAGCGGCGCTGTTTGGTGCAGATCTTCTGCGTATGTACACCCGCTACGCAGAGCGGAACCACTGGAAGACGGAGCTGATGGAAGTCAACGATACAGGCCTTGGAGGCATCAAGGAAGCTGTTATCCTGATCAAGGGCAAGGGCGCATACTCCAGACTGAAATATGAGAGCGGCGCCCATCGTGTACAGCGTGTGCCGGAAACAGAATCCAGCGGTCGTATCCATACCTCTGCAGCGACTGTTGCTGTGCTGCCGGAAGTGGACGACGTGGAAGTAGATCTGAATCCTAACGATGTTCGCGTGGATGTGTACCGTGCATCCGGAAACGGCGGTCAGTGCGTAAACACGACGGACTCGGCTGTCCGTCTGACTCACGAACCGACAGGACTGGTAGTTACATGCCAGGATGAAAAATCTCAGATCAAGAACAAAGAAAAAGCATTCAAGGTACTGCGTTCCAGACTGTACGATCTGAAGATGCAGGAACAGAATAAAGAAATCGCTGACCAGAGAAAGAGCATGGTGGGAACCGGCGACCGAAGTGAGCGTATCCGTACGTACAACTTCCCGCAGGGAAGAGTTTCCGATCACAGGATCGGTCTGACCCTCTACAAGCTGGACAACTTCCTGGACGGTGATCTGGATGAAATCATAGACGGCCTCATCACCAGCGACCAGGCCGAAAAAATGAAGGCGTTTTAAATGAAAACAAGATTACTTTCTGTAACAAGTGAAGCGGATATGCAGGAAGCTGCAAAGATCATTGCAGACGGAGGTCTGGTGGCTTTTCCGACGGAGACGGTGTACGGTCTGGGGGCTGACGCGCTCAACGCCCGGGCGGTAGGCAGCGTCTACGATGCAAAGGGCAGGCCCAGCGATAATCCTATGATCGTCCACGTGTGCCGTGCAGACGATTTAAAGAGGATCTACGACCTGGACAAGCTGCCGCAGCAGAATCAAAATCAGATCAGAGCCTTGACGGAAAAATTCTGGCCGGGGCCGCTGACCATCATTGGTCCGCGGGCAGCCTGTGTTCCCGACAGGACTACGGGCGGACTGGAAACCGTGGCTGTACGGATGCCGGACAGTCGGGTGGCTCTTGATCTCATCCGGCAGTCCGGATGCCCTATCGCAGCACCCAGCGCCAATATTTCCGGAAGACCAAGCCCGACCAGAGCCAAGGACGTGGTCGCTGACATGGACGGTCGTATCGAAGCGATCTTTATGGGAGGCGACTGCCAAGTGGGGATCGAATCCACTGTACTGGATATGACAGGTGATACGCCGACGATCCTCAGGCCGGGGATCCTGACGGCTGACGATATTTCGGATGCACTGGGCGTTCCCGTCGCTTACGATAAAGCCTTATCGCAGAAACCTGACGGTGCTGACTTCAAACCGAAGGCGCCGGGCATGAAATACAAACACTATGCGCCAAAAGCTGATATGATGATCCTGGAGGGCGCATACACGGACGTCAAGCGGGAGATCGAGCGGCTCCGCCGGGAAAAAGAGCGGGAGGGTCTTAAGGTAGGCTCCATCCTGTTTGAAGAAAGTGCATTTCGAGAAGCGGCTCATGACTTTTTCGCAAGGCTGCGCGATCTGGATCAGGCCGGTGTGGATCTGATCATAGCGGGAGCACTCAGCGGAGAAGACCAGGTGGGGTTCGCGGTTATGAACCGCATGGTCAAATCGGCAGGATATAATATCATAAAGGTATGAGAAAGAGAGGAGTATTTTATGAAAATCGCCATCGCCAGCGATCATGGCGGCTACCAGCTGAAAGAAGAAATCAAGAAGTATCTTGAAGGACGAAACATCGAAGTGGTGGATCTGGGAACCAACTCAGAGGAATCTGTAGATTATCCGATTTACGGCAAAGCCTGCGGCGAAGCTGTTATGAGCGGCAAAGCAGATCGCGGTATCGTCTGCTGTGGCACGGGGATCGGTATTTCTATCGCGGCCAACAAGGTGAAAGGCATCCGCTGTGCGCTTTGCACGGATGTCCACATGGCAGAGATGTCTCGCAGACATAATGATTCCAACGTGCTGTCCCTGGGCGGCAGAACGACGCCGGTGGACAAGGCTCTGGAAATCGTGGGCGTCTGGCTGGACACTGAATTTGAGGGCGGCCGCCATCAGAGAAGAGTGGACATGCTCAACGCATAAGACTGCCCCGCACGCGCTGGCCTGCTTCCGAAGGAAGACAGGGCGCCGCGAAGGGATGACCGGCGGAGCCGGCTTTGCATAAAAAATATGGTTAATAATAAAATTGAGATATAAAAAGAAAGGCAGGTACTAATTATGAGTAATGTATATGTATTCGATCATCCGTTGATCCAGCACAAGACTGCTATGATCCGTAAGGAGGATACGAGCGTCAAGGACTTCAGAGAGCTGGTTAGAGAGATTTCCATGCTGATGGGTTATGAAGCTACGAGAAAGCTGCCGCTGGAAGAAGTGGAAATCACGACTCCGATCTGCGACACTAAGGTAAACATGCTGAAGGGCGAAGACATTGCCATCGTTCCGATCCTGAGAGCGGGACTGGGTATGGTGGACGGCATGCTGGCTCTGGTGCCGAATGCTAAGGTCGGCCATGTTGGTCTTTACAGAGATCCGGAAACTCACGAACCTGTAGAATACTATTGCAAACTGCCAAACGATATTGACAAGAGAGAGATCTTTGTCGTTGACCCGATGCTGGCAACTGGCGGAAGCGCTGCGGCTGCCATTGATTTCATCAAGGCAAGAGGCGGCAAGAAGATCATTTTCATGTGCCTGATCGCTGCTCCGGAAGGTATCGAAGCGCTGCAGAAGGCTCATCCGGATGTAGATATCTTCATTGCTGCAAAGGATGAGAAGCTCAACGAAAACGCATATATCGTACCGGGTCTGGGCGATGCAGGAGATAGACTTTACGGCACAAAATAAGAGCTTTTGGAGGATAGAAGAAGAATGAAATACGATTTTATACCTGACAGCGTGAGCGAGCACACCAATGTTTATGATGTGCTGAAGGAACGGGGATTTATCGAACAGTCCACGGACGAGGAAAAGGTTCGGGAGCTTCTGCAGAATGAGAAAGTGAAATTTTACATTGGCTTTGACCCGACGGCGGACTGTCTTCACGTAGGCCACTTTATGCAGGTGATCATCATGATGTATATGCAGAAGTTTGGTCATACGCCGGTCGTGCTGCTGGGAGGCGGTACTGGTTTTGTAGGCGATCCTTCGGGACGGACAGATATGCGTCAGATGATGACTGCTGAGACGATCGAGAGCAATTGTGAAGCGTTCAAGAAGCTGTTTGATCGCTTCCTGGATTTCGATGAAGACTGGAAATATGAGGGCAACAATGGCGTGTTTGAACCGGGCCACGAAAACAAGGAGCCGGAGCCGGGCAAGGCGATCTCGGTCAACAATGCGAGATGGCTGCTGCCGCTGAATTACATTGATTTCATTCGTGAGATCGGATCCTGCTTCAATGTGAACACCATGCTTCGTGCAGAATGCTTCAAGCAGAGGATGGATCGCGAAGGCGGACTTACGATGTTTGAACTGAACTACATGCTGATGCAGAGCTATGATTTCATGGTCATGGCGCGGGACTTCGATGTTAAGATCGAGTTTGGTGGAAACGACCAGTGGTCCAACATCATAGGCGGCGTAGATCTGACTCGCAAGAAGACGGGTAAGGAAGTGTACGGCATGACATTTTCTCTGCTGACCAACTCGGAAGGCAAGAAGATGGGCAAGACCCAGAAGGGCGCGCTGTGGCTGGATGCTGACAAGACGACTCCGTATGAATTTTATCAGTACTGGAGAAATGTCGGTGATGCTGATGTAGAAAAATGTCTGCGGATGCTGACTTTCCTGCCGATGGATGAAGTGCGCAGACTGGCTTCTCTGGAAGGACAGGAGATCAACAAGGCCAAGGAGATCCTGGCGTTTGAAGTGACCAAGCTGGTTCACGGCGAGGATGAGGCAAAGAAGGCGCAGGAGGCTGCACGTGCTGCGTTCAGCGGCGGCGGTACAGACATCAGCGCTATGCCGACGACTCCGTTTGAGGCTGCAAAGCTGGCCGGTGAGGGCATGGGTGTTGTAAACTTCATCAAGGAGCTGGGACTTGTTCCGAGCAACCGGGAAGGATTCATGACCATCGAGCAGGGCGGTCTTAAGATCGACGGTGAAAAGGTGACTGACAAGAAGCTGCAGATCACGGCAGATTCCTTTAAAGACGGCAAGATGCTGGTGGAAAAGGGAAAGAAGAAAAAGGTTGTCGTAGAGCTGGTATAAAGATTTTGATGTAAGGGGGACCCTGCGTTAGAGGCGCAGGGTTCTTTTTTGTATGCGCCCGTATGATCGCACCTGCACGGATGTGCCTGTACGCGATTACCGCATAAAAATTGAACTTGTTTTAGCGATTTTGTCCTGAATATGGCTTGTTTCGGCGAACTGTACTGATTAAAAATAATATAACTGGCTATTTTATTCAATACATTTCAGTGGTATGCTAGATGCAATCCATACTGTGGGGGGAATGACTTGGATCACACAGATCCGCTCCATGAGAAAAGATTTAACAGAAATGAGGATACTAGAATGAAAGAAACAGAACGTATTAAGAATTTATGCGAAACGGCGCTTTTTATCGCGATCGTTTTCCTGGGAGTATTTATTATTAAATTTCCCGGGCCGTTTGGATATATGCACATCGGAGACTCCATGATCTTCCTGTCGGTGCTGATGCTGGGTGGAAAACGCGGTGCAGTTGCAGGCGGTATCGGTGCGGCTCTCGCGGATATTGTCAGCGGATACACGATCTGGGCGGTTCCTACCCTGATCTGCAAGGCAGCCATGGCTCTCGTGATGGGTGCTATGATCAAGCACCATGCATTCGGATTAAATGGCCGGGTGCTTTGGATCATATCAGCAGTGGCAGGAGGCCTGACGCAGGGCGTGGGTTACGTGATCTTCTGGTACTTCCTGTTCGGTAAGGCGGCAGCCATTGCGGCAGTTCCAGGACTGGCATTCCAGGCGGTTTCCGGCATCATCATTGCCTTTGTGATTTCCGAAGCTTTGCAGAAGACAAGCCTGAGAAGACATTTTATCTACAGCACAGACGGCAAAACAGCTGCATAAACAGATCGATGATCTATACATAACCAGGAAGGAGAAAAACCATGTTAGAACAAAACCTTTCAGAACGTATCAAACAGTTTAAAAAAATCGATGCACACAGCCATGTCGGTTACTTTGGCAGCTGGTGTGATGTAGGTATCACGCCGGAAGAGCTGATCGCGCAGATGGATGAATACAATGTGGAAAAATCCGTGATCTGTACGTATCCGATCCAGGACAGCCTGGATGCGGTGGACAAGTACCCGGATCGTCTTGTCGGAGCAGCATGGCTCAACCCGATGGATCCCGATTGTCTGGACATCTTAAAAGACGCCGTGAAAAACCACAACTTCAAAGCAGTCAAGCTCCACCCGCTGGAACAGGCTTACTGCCCGAATGACGAGTGTGTTTTTCCTATCGCAGAGCTGGCACAGGAGCTTGAGATCCCGCTCATGATCCACACCGGACATCCACCGTTCTCCCTTCCGTGGAGCGTAGCCCAGCTGGCTGATATCTACCCGGATCTGCCGATGGTCATGATCCATATGGGTCACGGTAACGGCATGTTTATCCAGTCGGCACTGGACATGGCGAAAAAATATCCGAACCTGTATCTGGAAACATCTGGCATGCCGATGCACACCAAGATCAAGGAATCTTACAGAGATATCGGATCTGACCGGATCATGTGGGGACTGGACGCACCGTTCCACCACCCTGCAGTAGAAATGCTCAAGCCGATCGTCAGCGGTCTGACCGACGAAGAGCTGGAAGACGTGTTCTATAACAATGTGAAGAAACTTTTGAAGCTGTAGTTCTCGGGGATCGTCCCCTTTGACCTAAAGCTGTACCGCCGCCGGGTGTGCTGCCCGGCTTCTATAAAGGATGCCTTCGGATGCGTGCTGCAAAGTGCGCTCCGGAGGCGTTTTTTTGTTGGACGGCAGGTGGATCACCGGCGATTTTTTTCTTAATAACAGACTTGACCGTGATTTTATCCGAATTGGATTGACAAACAAAAAATGCTATTATATAATGCAAAAAGCGGTTAAGAATAAATGGTTTTCGAGGCGCCTTATATGCGAAAATCGAATTATATAATAGCAAAAAGTGATTTATAGAACGGAACAATACGGAGGGGATCTTATGAGAACATACGACGACAAGATGTTTATCGAAACCTTTGAGCATCAGTACACCTGGCTCAACGGCTTTATGAGAAATGTGAGAAGATATGGCAAGAAAGCTGCGCTGATAGATCCGGCGACAGATAGAAGCTGGACGTATACGCAGCTGAACCAGGAGGCGAATCAGCTGGCACATGCGCTGCGCCAGGATGGTGTAGGCAAAAACGATGTGGTCATGTCGGTGCTGCCGAACTGCCCGGAATTTTGCTTTGCATATATCGGACCGAGGAAGATCGGTGCGATCATCAACCTGGCAAATTACAAGCTTTCCTTTGGGGAGCTGGCCTTGCTGATCGATCACAACTGCCCGAAGGTGATCCTGTACGCTGCGGATGTAGCGGATATGGTGACAAAGGCTGTTGAGAAGGCGGAGCACAAGCCGGTTCGTCTGGTAATGGCGGATAACCAGGAGGGAAGAGAAGTCCCTGAGGGTCACTACAGCTATGAAGCTTATGTGGCCGCACAGCCGAAAAATGATCCGGAAATGGATTTCGTGCCTCATATTTATGATGAAGTGATAAGAATGTGCACCAGCGGAACGTCTGCTTTGCCTAAGAGCGTGCCGCTCAATGATATCAATGAAGTGTTGTCAGCGCACGATGCCATCATGCATTATCCGCTGAATGTAAAAGACGTCTGCATGAACATGACGCCGCTGTTTCACCGCGGAGGAAGCCATTCCGGAGGCACGTGTCCGACTTTCTTTGTAGGCGCGGCTCTGGTGGTGATGCGGAGTTTCTCGCCGCGAACGACTTTGCAGTATGTGGAAAAATATGGGGTAACGTTCCTGACAGGATCTCCGGCATCGCTGGAAATGCTGACGCGTATCCAGGAAAAGACTCCGTATGATCTTTCTCGTTTGAAGGGACTGGTCACTATGGGGGCTCCGCTGGAAAAAGCAGCCTGCAAAAAATTCATGGAAGTCCTGACGCCGAATATTTTAAACGGTTACGGCACGACGGAAACTTTCTGGAACTCGTTCCTGCGCCCTTATGATCTTCCGGATTATGCCGGAAGCGTAGGCGGCAGCTGTATCGATGATGAAGTGCGGGTCGTTAAAGTTTATGATGATCACAAAGCTGAGCCGGACGAGCTGGTAGAAAAGGACAATGTCACAACGGGTGAAGTCATCATAAGCAGCCCGGGCAAGACGACCTACAGCTATTATAACAACCCTGAAGAAGAGGCGAACAAATTCTATAAAGGATGGATGTATACGGGTGACCTGGGAACATGGGGTGAGAATCTTTATGTAACGATCAACGGTCGTAAGGACGATATGATCGTATGCTCCGGTGAAAATATTTACCCGACACAGATAGAGGAAGCCCTTAATGAGATGGAGAAGGTGCAGGACTCCATGGTGGTGGCCGTGCCTGATAAAGTACGCGGACAGGCGGTGGCAGCTTACGTTGTTGCAAAGGATCCGTCCCTGACTATCGCAGAGCTGACCAGGTTCTGCAACAACAGTCCGATGCTTTCAACGTATAAGCGTCCTCGCTGGTACTGTATCGTGGAAGAACTCCCGCATACAGCCACCGGAAAGAAGATGCATTATGTAATGAAGCAGCAGGCGGCAGAAGATCTGAAAAACGGAGTGTTGAAGAGAAGATAATCACAGAACGCAATATAAAAAACAGAGTTGGATAAAATTGTCTGATATATACCTCAATACGGGGCGCCCGGTATTGGGGTACATATCAAAATTATCCCGCTCTGTTTTTTTATTTACTCCAGATGTTCTTCTATGATTTGCAGAAACAGTTCCGCTGCCGGATTAAGCAAAGATTTTTTCCAGGCAACGGCGCATGTGATGGCATAGCTCTCATCGTCGATAGGCGTTACTTGTATTCCTGTCTGTGGAAGGGCTGAGAGGATTTCGGCTGCTTTTAACGGCAGGATGGAGATCCCCAGACCTGAGCCTACGGACAGCAGTACCGATTTTATGTCGGAAAACCGGTTGGCGATCTGCGGCGTGAAACGATGAGTCTGGCAGTAGTTCATGATCTGCATATAAAGGATGGGATTTTCTTCTTCCGAGATCAGGATGAATTTCTGGTGCGGAAGGGATGAAAGATCTAACCCGTCGACAAAACAGGTATCATCATCGGGCTTCGCCATATCCGTGTGAGCTGTTTTCGGTGACACAAAGCACAGCTGGGTGGTATGGGTTTCCCTGATTTCATATTCCTCGCTGTCAGGGATCATATCCAGGTAATGAAAGTGAAAATCATAAGGGTCATCCACTTCGCTTTGAAGTGGTTCGCCATGAGACACATAAGTCAGATCTACGATAATCCCGGGATATTTCCGGGAAAATTCTTGCAGACACATGGCCAGAAACTGATCGGAATCATCGATCGTAGCGATAGAAAGCCGTCCCTCTGCACCCTCATGCAGCTGTCTGACGGCGAAGGCGCCTTTTTTCGCGGCATCCAGGATCTCCTGCGCATATGGTAAAAATGCACGGCCCTCCTGAGTCAGGCGGACGTCCCGCTTCGTGCGGTAGAAAAGCTTGACTCCAAGCTGCTGCTCGAGATCGTTGATCTGACGGCTGATGGTAGATTGAGGCACGCCGTTTTGTCGAGCCGCATTGGTAAAATTCAGTACCTGGCTGACCGTGAAAAAACTTTTTATCTGATTTAAGTGCATTGTAAGACTCCCGTTTATTGACATCTGCCTCGCTGCGATGGTATCATCAAGGCACGGAGCAGACATAATTATCCAGAAAACTGATAAGAAGGGGGCTTTTTATCCGTTTTTGCTATTATATAGCATGGGGCTTGAGTTGTAAAGCTTCCGCCTCGGTGTTTTTGGCATGCCTTGGCATGTCGCGATGTTTTGTGCCGAAAGCAGGGGAGCATGGAGGAAATCGTGAAAAAGAAAATCGTGATAACAGGAATGGGTGCAGTGACGCCCATTGGAAGCGGAGTGGAGGAATACTGGAACAATCTGATCGCGGGTGCATGCGGGATCGATAAGATCCGGCAGTTTGATGCGACAGATCTGGCGGTGCGGATCGCAGCGGAGGTTCATTCTTTTGATCTGCAAAAATACATGCCGAAAAAGATGATCCATGAGACGGATGCGTTCACCCAGTACGCTTACGTGGCAGCTGCCGAAGCCTTGGCGATGGCTGGAAAAAAGGATGGAGAACGGTCAGGGGAGAATGCCCGGATGTCTGACGATCCGGATCGTTCTGCCGGCATCGGTCTTCCTGCAGATCCGGATCAAATGGGTATCGTTATGGGGACTGCCATGGCTGGAGTTGCTACGACGGCAGCGACGCAGGAAATCCTGACCAATGCAGTCCACAAGAATGTAGGCCCGCGATTTGTGCCGCGGATCCTGGGAAATATTGCCGCGGCACAAATCGCCATCGCTCATGGGATCACCGGTCACAGTGTTACCTTGTCCACGGCCTGTGCTTCAGGCGGTGATGCCGTTTCCGCAGCGGCAATGCTGCTTCAGGCAGATGAAGCGGATGCCGTTCTGGCAGTTGGGGCAGAGAGCATCCTGTGCCCGCTGGTGATCTACTCGCTGGCGAATGCACACACTTTATCGCGGATGAATGATGATCCACAGCATTCCTGCAGACCGTTCGATGCACACAGAAGTGGATTTGTCATTGGTGAAGGGGGCGGTGCATTGGTATTGGAAACGGAAGAAAATGCCCTGGCTCGCGGAGCGACTATTTACGCCGAGCTGGCAGGATGGGCCAATAACAATGAGGCCTATCATGTCATCAAGCCTAATCCGGATGGAATCAGTTCGATCAAGTGTATGCGAAAGGCTCTTTTAAGGGCGGGACTTTCCCCGCGGGATGTCGATTATATCAATGCTCACGGAACGGGAACAAAACTAGGGGATGAAGCCGAGTTGAATGCGCTTGGTCAGTTGTTCGAAGGCTCTGCCATCAGCTCTACAAAAGGAGCCACCGGCCACATGATGGGTGCCGGTGGCATCACTGAAGCGATCGCCTGTATCCAGGCGATCCGGGAAGGGATCGTTCCGCCGACTTTAAACCTGGAAGATTGTGATTCGGATCTGGATCTCGTGCGGGGAGAGAGCCGCAAGATGACAGTTGACACGGCCATGACGAATGCCTTCGGATTTGGTGGGCAGAACTCCAGTCTGATATTTCGGAGGTATTGATTTTTCACCAGCTCGCAAGCAATACAACATGAACAGCCGAATATCCTGCCTTGATGTTGTAATTCAGTGCAAAAAATTTGGTACAGCAACATGAAGATAGTGAAAATCAAATTTCATGTTGTAATGATCTCAATAATTCGCAAGCAATACAACATGAACAGCGGTTATGAACCTGTTGATGTTGTATTTTGCTTTTTGGACAACATCAACACAACAAAATTAAGCTTTCGTGTTGTAAGACTTGCAGAGACATCTTTTGACATTTTAAAAATACAAAAAATGCCTTGTAAATATTGACAGCGAATCGCCAGAGGTGTAAAATAATGGAAATAGAAGCCGCAGCTGGAGCTTTGGTCGTCGAAAATCCAAGCCTGGCCTGACGCAACATATCATGGGGAATGAAATGAGAGATTATCACAGCAGAATGAAATGGGAGATGACTCGCATCTGGCAGCGAGAAGTCCAAAATCGGAAGCGTATGATGCAGGAACTGCGGCAGCTTCCGGCGGGAGACCTTTGCATCAGAAAAGGCAAAGGCGATAGTTTTTATACATATCACACCAATCAACACGACACTCGTGGCGTTTTGCGGGATAGGAAATTAACCAGGTCGCTGGCACGTAAATGTTTTTTAAAAAAGAAAGTCCATTCGAGCACCCTCTGGTGCCATGGACTCCAGCGTCTGATACAGGACATGGAAATTCAAGAACGCTGCGAAGGGAGATCCCTCCACCCCATAACCCGTAGTCGCCTCCAGGAGGTCTTCGAGGAAAAGGATTATCGTCTGTCACCAATGCAGCGGGAGTGGCTCTATGGAAATTACGAGCAGAATCCGTATAAGCCGGAACAGAAAATCTATAAAACCAAAAGTGGTATCATGGTACGTTCTAAATCGGAACGGAGCTTGGCAGATTTTTTCACGGAACGCGGCGTCGCTTTCCGGTACGAGGCAAAACTGGCCATCAACGGCAAGGTGTATTATCCGGATTTCATGATCCTTTGCGATGATGGGCGCATCCTGATCTGGGAGCACTTCGGCCTGATGGATAAGGAAGAATACTTCATCAGTGCCTGCCGCAAACTGGAGCAGTACCGCAGAGCCGGATACGTGCAGCATTCCAACCTGATCTGCACTTACGAGGAAGATCTACGGTCCGGGGCGGTGCTGGAGGAGATTTTGCTTCGGTATGAGCTGTACTCGTAATCAGTTATTTCCTCCTGCGTCCAGCAATTGCGCCGACAATTCCGAATGCAACTGCCCAGAGAAGCCAGCCGCAACCGATGGAATACAGCGGCATTTTAGTCACGAAGCCAAGCGGCAGGCCGTAACCGTACAGGATCTCCAACAGGCTTCCAAGCAGTGATCCGAAGAACGCTCCTTTAAATACTGCATTAGAGACACGATCGCGAAACAGGGAAAGAATGATCAGGGTCAGGGCTCCCGGATAAACCAGGCTCAGGATCGGAGCAGCCAGAGCTACGATTTTGTCCAGCCCGAAATTTGCAACAAAGGCACTGAATAAGCAGATAGCGGCAGCGAGAAGCTTATAATTCAGCCGGCCTTTTGACAGCGTGCTGAAATAGTCTGCACTGGCACTGACCAGTGCAACAGCTGTTGTCAGGCAAGCCAGTGCTACGATTATACCTAGAATAATGACCCCGGCGTGTCCCAGCAGTCCGCTGGTGATATTCACCAGCAGTTCAGAACGATTGATCCGCAGATTATACGTGCCGGATACGGTGGCACCCAGATATGTCAGCCCGAAGTAGATTACCAGCAGAGCAATTGCAGCCACCAGACTGGCGTTTCTTACGACTTTATACTTCACGTGCGTTGCCGTATAGCCCTTGTCCATCACACTTTTTACGATGATGATCCCGAAAATCATCGCCGCCAGGACATCCATTGTCTGGTAACCGGAATTGATCCCTGCTACGACAACGTTGTCCATCATATGATCATCGGAGATTTCTCCCAGCGGAGAGATGACACCGGCAACGATCAGCGTCAGCAATCCCAGGACCAGAGCGGGAGTCAGGATCTTGCCGATAATATCTACGACAGAGGATTCCCTAATGGTCAAAAGCAGGACCAGCAGAAAGAAGATCCCGCTGGTAAGCCATAAAGACACATCGCCGAATACCGGTTCTGTGAACATTTCCTGAACTGTAGCCCCGGTTCGCGGAAGGGCGATGAAGGGACCGATGCAAAGGATGATAGCAGAGAGCATGATCTCACCGGGGACTTTGCCGATGCGTGTGGTTATGGTAGAGATCTCGCCTCCGTTTCGGATCAATGCAAAGATCGCCAGAATGGCGATCCCGATGTCGGCCATGTAGTAGCAGAGAAACCCCAGCCCCCACAAGTTGCCGGACCCCATCCCCAGATACGGCGGGAAAATGATATTTCCGGCTCCGAAGAACATGGAAAAAAGCGCAAATCCGATCACCAGCTGATCGATGCGCTGCTGTTTTAATGATTTCATACGAATGAAGTTCCTTTTCTGTTTTGTCATATAAAAATTTTGTCGCGTAAAGATACGGTAACATATCCAAAGGGAGAAAGCAACGGAAATCTGTAGAAAAACACGCATTGCCGGTTCTTTCCATCTTTCCGCGCCTGCTGGTGGCGGATGCCAGATATTTCAAATGTGCAAAAAACGCACTTTCAAGCGATAATATACAGAAACAGTTTCCGTATATTACTGTGAAATGAAATGATTTCGTAGAAAATCGTGCCAGAATACTTTTGCCGAGCCTTGACTTTGCAGGCGTTAGCGTGTAAAATAAATCCGTGTCACGTATGTGGCATGATTTTTTCGTGTGAGCAGGATGGGATCCCGTCCGGGCGAGCACGGCTAAATATCAGTTTTAGTTCGCTGAAGACGTTTCCTTTGCAGCGGGGGTCCGAGATCCCCGGAGGGCGTAAGCTTTGCAGGAAACCCAGTAGGCAGGGCCGAACCGGATCGGGTGCGCAGCATGCGATCTCAGTAGGTAGAAAGGAAGATGAAATGAGTTCATTTATCGCAAAACCTGCAGAAGTAGAACGTAAATGGTACGTTGTTGATGCAGAAGGCAAGAACCTCGGAAGAATGGCTTCTCAGATCGCAGCTATCTTAAGAGGCAAGAACAAACCGACTTACACTCCGCACGTTGACTGTGGCGACTACGTTATCGTGATCAACGCAGAAAAGGTTGAGGTAACAGGCAAGAAGAGAAAAGAAAAGATCTACAAGAGACATACAGGATATCCGGGTGGTCTCAGAGAAATGACTTTCGAGCAGATGATGGAAAAGCATCCTACCGAAGTTGTGAGACACGCTGTTAAGGGCATGATGCCGAACGGCAAGCTGGGTAGACAGATGTACAAGAAGTTAAAGGTTTACGCAGGCCCTGAGCACGAACATGCAGCTCAGAAGCCGGAAGTACTGGATATTTAAGGAAGGGAGGAATTAAACGATGGCAAAGACACAGTATTATGGAACAGGAAGAAGAAAATCTTCAGTTGCTAGAGTTAGATTAGTCCCTGGTAACGGAAATATCACAGTAAACAAGAAATCTCTCGATGATTACCTTTCCCAGGAAATCGTAAAGAGAGAGGTTAAGAGACCTTTTGAAATTGCTGGATGTGAAGGCAAGTTTGACGTGATCGCTACAGTGCATGGCGGTGGTTACACTGGTCAGGCAGGCGCACTCAGACACGGAATTTCCAGAGCTCTCTGCGAAGCTGACAGAGAAGCTTACAGACCGGCCCTCAAGGCTGCCGGATTCCTGACAAGAGATTCCAGAATGAAAGAAAGAAAGAAATACGGTCTCAAGAAAGCGAGAAGAGCAAGCCAGTTCTCGAAGAGATAGCAGCACTTGTCCTTGCGATTGCTCCGAATGGAGCAGAGCAATGGAATGTGCGCCGTCATATGTCGCAGGAGCTTTGCTCCGTGGCGACCAACGACGCAGATCTATCCCAGCGAGCATTTTGCTCAACACCATGTGTGTGGACGACCCCCGAATTCCAACCCTTGGAATCGGGGGTTTTTGTATAAGAAAACCCCGCGTTTGACGCGGGGTTCCGTGAACGCTATGCGTTTGACCAGAAATCCTCCAACCGTTAGGATAGAATTGCGGTTTGCCAACTGCAATCAAACTAAGGAGGAGGATAACATGGGTCTTAATGACATTAACAGTTTATCGCATTCATAATGGAATTGCAAATATCACATTGTGTTTGCGCCAAAGTATCGAAGAAAAATATTTTATGGAGAGAAAAAGGTAGCAATAGGGAAAATCCTGAGACAGTTGTGTGAGTGGAAAGGAGTAAAAATCATAGGGGCAGAGGCTTGTCCGGATCACGTTCATCTGTTTCTGGAAATTCCGCCGAAGATGGCGGTATCATCCTTCGTGGGATACTTGAAAGGAAAAAGTACAACAATGCTGTATGAGCAATTCGGCGAATTGAAATATAAATATCGAAATCGAGAATTTTGATGCAAAGGATATTATGTTGATACCGTAGGAAAAAATGAGAGCCGAATTGCGGAGTATATAAAGCATCAGCTGGATGAAGATAAATTGGGGGAACAATTAAGTATTCCAGAAGTAGAAAAGTATAGTAAAAAGAAAAAGTAAGCAGAGAGGAACGCAGCTGGCAGACTGCGTTTACGCGTTGCACGCGTACTGCGAAGAATAGAGGGCTATGCCCGCACGTGAAAAACCCCGCGTTTGACGCGGGGATCATTTTTGTATGCAAAAATAATATGGATGGAGCCTTGTGCTTTTAAACTGTGTGATATAAAATCAATATACAGGTAGAAGGCTCCACAATAGCAGGTGAACTTATTTGTAAAATTTTTGTTCTTGAAGGGGTAAGGGATGAGAAAAAAGTTAACGGTTAATGAACAAATTGAGCATATGAAATCTAAGGGGATTCAATTCAATATCATTTCTGAAAAAGACGCAGAAAACTATTTAAACGAAAATACATATTATTTCAAATTAAAAGCATACGCGAAAATGTTTGAAAAATATAAAACGGGACCAAACGTGGGACGGTATGTAAACTTGGAATTTGCGTATCTAAAAGAGTTGGCAATTCTGGATATGCATCTGCGACATTTTATCTTAAAAACTTCTGTGGATGCAGAGCATACAATAAAAGTAAAGTTTTTGACTGATTTTAATAAAAGCACGAGTGATGGATACGAAATAATTGATAAATTTTTTACGTATTATCCTGATGTCAAAAATAAAATCTTAGAAAAAAGGAAAACATCATATTGTGCTGACTTAATTGATAAACTTGAATATGAAGGCTATGCGATTTGGAATATTATAGAATTGCTTTCTTTTGGAGATTTCATAAATTTATACGAGTTGTTTTACCGAGAGTACCCTGAAGCAAAAGATGGGATTTTATATACTTATCCTATGCGGAGTATTAAAAGTTTGCGGAATGCGGCAGCACACAATAACTGTATTTTAAATCAGCTAACAAGAAGCAGATTGAACAACACACATGTTAATAAGAAAGTTGTTTCATTTGTATCTCAGAATAATTTGATTGGTAAAGCTCAAAGAATCAACTGCATGGAGATGCAGGCTGTTCATGATTTTGTAACTTTGCTTTATGTGATTCATAAAGCTGTTAATAGTGAAGGTATAAAAAGGAAAATGATAGAAGAATTACACTGGCTTATAGATGGGAGATTCCTTAAACATAAGGAATTTTTTCAAAAAAATAATAGTTTAATGACAATATATGACTTTATGCGTAAAATGATTGACAACTATTTTCCGCTATAGTAATATAATGAAGTAAAACAAAAACGAAAGTTTTATGTAGGAGGGCGCCTGCGCTGTCCTGCTTTTTTTTTATGCCTATCTCCCCGAATTCCAGTCAAGTATAAATTTGTGTGTAAAAACCTTTAGGTGATAATCATTCAAGCTGCTAGCATCTGTCTTTGCTCCATTGCGATTTTTCGCAGTTCATCTGATTTATGCATGATTTCCCTGTGGGTCGGCTGATAGAAAAGCCTTTGTGCACGTTCTTTTAAAACATCGTTTCTCTCCAGGATTACAGATCCCATTAGTCTCAACAATGATTCACTGTTAGGAAAAATCCCGATCACGTTGGATCTGCGTTTTAACTCCCGGTTCAGGCGTTCAATATGATTAGAAGAGCGCAACGCTTTTCGAGTGGTTTGAGAAAAGATCATTACTGTCATCGCACTATCAAATCCATTTTCCAAACATTCCATTGCATTTTCAGCCACTTCCCTGTAATCATTCAAGATCTCGTCTCGACAATCTCTGGCTTTTTCAAGTGTTTCACAAGCAAACATCTCCCGTAATTCTGTGCGAAGTCCTTCCTGGTACCTTTTCGGAACTTTATCAATGATATTTCTGGAAAAGTGCACCTGGCAGCGTTGCCATGGAACTTCTGGAAATACATGCGAAATCGCATATTGGATACCCTCGTGTGCATCTGATGTGATCATTTTTACACCGGATAGCCCTCGATTTTTTAAAGTTAGGAAAAAGTCTTTCCAGGTTTCCCGGGATTCATTTTTATATACTCCAAAACCTACAACTTCACGGATCCCTGCGTTATTGACTGCATAAGCAACCATCAGTGCTTTCGAGATGATCTTACGATCCTCACGGACTTTAAAGTATGTTGCATCGACTGTAATGAAAGGATATTCTCCAGAAATGGAACTGGTCAGGAATTCATTAACTCTTTTGCTAAGTTCTTTGCAAATATTTGAGACCGTACTTTTGGAAAAACTGGTTCCACAAAGAGTTTCAACTACTTTGCTGAGTTTAGCGGTCGAAACACCATTGACTACCATTTCCATCATAGAAGCTACCAGTGCGACCTCTGAACGAGTATACTCATCAAATATCGTAGTTTCAAAAGAACTGTTTCGATGACGTGGCACTTTTAAAACGATAGTTCCGATTCTCGTATTCAAATTGCGTTCACAAAACCCGTTTCTGGAATCGGTCCGTCCTTCCGTCCGTTCGTATGGATCGGCATTCAACTGTTCTGTTGATTCGGCTTGCAGAAAAGAATTCAACGATTCCTGCAAAAGCTTTTTAAATGCACCCTCACGATCTGTTGCCATTAACTGTAGAATTTCATCTTGATTTAGTGTAATATTAATTTGAGCCACGGTTTCATCCTCCTCTAGGTTTATGGTTTTGTGGTTATTATCATTATGCCTAAAGGATGAGCCTGTGGCTTATTTATTTTACACACATTATATCAACATGACCGTCTCCTGCGAGGCGCTTTTTTATTTTGTGCAGAAGGCCGCAACAGTTTTATGGACGTGAAGCGGCAGCTTCGCCGGAACCCTTATCTCACGAAAGCTACCAAAGCCTCATGAAAGCTACCACGGTCTCACGAAAGCTACCAAAATCTTTGAATTGAAGTTTTTCAGGTGATTTTCGAGAATTTAAAGTCAGTGAACCGAGGATACGGGTAATGAATTCTTCATATAGAAGAAAAATTTATTAAAAACAAGAAGATCACTTTAATAGACTAAAGCGCAAATGGTCTATATGGTGACTGTTTTCTCTAAAATGCTAAGAAAAGTCGCAAGATAGAGAATTAGACCATATGGTCATGACGTGGGATGGGGATGTATTCTCGATTTACATCGGATTTTTTCGGAAACGAAGATTTAGCAAAAATTATGTAAACCAAGCTATGATCAGCATATCTATAGGGTGAAGCGGATCTGTTTTTTTGCTGCTATACATGATGATTTCTGTGCCGTCATTTATCGCTCATCACAAGGTTCGAGGGGCTATTTTTCAATGTTTTTTGTCATTTTACGTCGCTAATTTGCTTTTTGTACTATGGGGGGTTGTTAATGGATGAAGCGTATGATATTATTTTAAAAATTACTGTTGACGGACAAAGGAGGTTTTCCATGAGACTAACGCAGGAAGCCATTATGGAACTGGAACGAAATCCGTATGTAATAAGATCTGGACCTGATCGAATCACGTATTCGCGGGAGTTTAAACATCATTTTATGAGGGAATATCTTTCGGGCAAAAAGCCAACTGAAATTTTCAGAGAGGCGGGGTTTGATCCGCGTATGATCGGAAGCAAGCGGATAGAGCGAGCCAGTGCACGCTGGCGGAAAGAGTATGCAGAAGGCACGCTGGTACTGGAGGAATTTGAGTTCGAAGAAAAGGACGCATAATATAGGAAATAAAAAAGCTGAGCCAGGGGCAATTTGATTGTGTGCTACGCCCCTTGAGCTCAGCTTTTGCATTTGGTCGTTAGCTGCCGAAGTATATTAGTGCCCCTTGTGCCCCTTGACAGGGACGGCAAGGAGGAGATATGAAACAGGATATGGCTGCATATACATACTGCATGTAGAGCAGGCAGTAAGGAATTTTCCCGGCAAGATTTTCTGCTGATCTTAATCATAAAAGCCTCAAAAACAGAAAGCCTTTCTGAAAAAACTCAGATTCTCAGCTTTTTTTCAGAACCCTCGATCAAAACCTAGAGCCACAAAAGGCCGGGAAAGGCAGCACCAGTGAAAATGACTCGAAATTCTTCTCGCAAAAGAAAAATGCTGCATAAACATACAGCATTTGTGTTTATATCAGATTTTTATGCAAAGCTCTGGCGTCACCAGAGCTGCATTTAAATGGTTTTCTGTTTTTGCCACTAAAAACCGGGAATTCTGCACATTAGAAAAAATTCCCGTTAACGGATTCATGGTGCCTACTGATCGCCGCAGTTGCCGCCGCAAGCATGTTCATGGCCGTTTCCATGATTCCCGCAGGAGTGGCCTTCTCCATGGTTCCCGCAGGAGTGGCTTTCGCCGTGGCCATGATCGTGACCGGCACAAGTCGGATTTTCGATCGGTACCAGTTTGCCGTCCAGTAAAGCTTCCACGGCATCATCAGCCATGCCGCGTACACCGCCGTACAGTTCGATAGCAGCGTTCTTCAGTGCCTGCTGTGCGCCGCCGCCGATCCCTCCGCAGATAAGTGCATCCACCTTTGCAGAAGAGAGGAAGTCAGCCAGTGCACCATGTCCCTGTCCTTGAGTATCTACTATTTCTGATTTGAGTATCTTACCATCTTCAATGTCATAGATTTTGAATTCCTCAGTGTGTCCAAAATGCTGAAAAACAGCTCCGTTTTCATAAGTTACTGCAATACGCATTGTGCTTTCTCCTTTCGATTGCAAAGCCAGCAAGGCATCGCTGCTGCCGTTGTCAGCGGGGTTCTCCCGGCATCTTTTGTGACAGCAGAACGCAGCAGAGCCATCGCAAAGGCGGTAATCTCCACCGGAAATCACCAGCCTTTTCCCGCCGATAAGACTGTCTGCGATCTTGTATCTTGCCTTTTCATAAAGTTCCGTTACTGTTGTGCGGGAGATATCCATCTGTTGTGCACACTGCTGATGAGTGCAGTTTTCCAGATCGATGAGGCGGATCGTTTCGTATTCTTCCAGTGTCAGCGTTACGGTTTCTGCGCAGGGTATCCCAGCGGGTGCAAAAGCATCAAAATCCGGTTCAGTACAGATGCGTCTGCATCGTTTTGGTCGTGCCATGAGTATCTCCTTTCCACATGAATAGTTTACGACATATGTCGGATTCATTATAACGCAGTCGCGTGAGAAAAGCAAGAGGGATCTGGAGATAATAAAAGAGACTTCCGTATGTGCTTTGTAAAAGTTTGATACGGTAGTCTCTTGAATGTGATATCGGCTCTGCAGCTGCAAAGGGCTATCGTGCGTATTTCCCGTTGATGAACACCACTTCGTCTTCGTGGCCGAATGCTCCGCCGTATACTTTTGTGAGGGCGATGATGAAATCGATCAGTGTCCACAAACCGCAGCCGCCGAGAGTGATAAGTTTCAAGATCCCAAGACCTGCCTGACCTCTCATAAAGCGATCGACACCAAACGCGCCAAAGAGAAAATTCCCTACCCATGCAAAGACGTGTTTATTCATATGCTTTTCTTTTGCTACATATACATTTCCAACGTTGACGTTTACATTCTGCGGCTGTGGCTGCGGCACTGCCGGCGCGGCAGCGGCAGCGCGCGCAATGATCGTAGTATCCCCGTCTTTAAAAATACGAATTTCATCGCCTACCTGCGGATTAGGATAATTCACGGCACTGATTGGTGCTTTCACGATTTTCTGATCATCCATTCCTATGTAAACTTCGGTTCCTTCCAGTTTAATGATTTTGCTCATTATTTTCTCCTTCCATTCATGCTCTTGATTTTGCGAATAATATTAACTGTATAGGCATAAAATAGCCTATGTAGTTTATTTTATTATATACGTAGCACCTATAGAATACAAGTAAAAATAAACTGTATGGGCGGTAAATATGGATTATTATCAACTTGGTCAACAAATACGGAAATATCGCAAGGTTCATGGGATGTCCCAGGAGCAGCTGGCAGAAAAAATCGGGATTTCAGTTACCCACATGAGTCATATTGAAACGGGCAATACGAAACTGAGTCTTCAGGTTTTTGTGGATATTACAAGGGCTCTTGACATCAGTGCAGACGATTTGCTGTCGGAATCCACACCGGCTCGCAGAGATCAGTATGCAGATATATTAGCCGTTTTAGATACATGCGGCGTTCAGGAGGTAAAAATCCTGACGGATATGGTCAAGTCCATGAAAATTTCACTTGATAAATACACCTGATGAGGAAAAATCGATCAGTTCCTTGCGGTTATCACCTAAAGGAAAGTAGATGCAGGACATTGTATTCTGTGAGAGGATATATTGTATGGATGAGGTCCCGTTTCATGAACAGTCTTCCCGATATTTTGGAACAGATCAAAACGCACATAGAGAAAAAGACCCGAAAGCGTTTGAACAATGGTGTGCTCCCATCAAGGGGAACACACCACAACGCCATCGGGTCTGACTTCGTATGGTGCAGTAATCGTAAACAAGAGGGTCTTAATAATTATACTGGATCGATTCCAGTGACTTTGTTACGGCTTCGTTATCCTGCATGGATTCGCCGATCACCTGAATGAGAACAGGATAATTGTTGGTCACCGTGTAATAGTATCGGTTAGAATCCTCGTCTAAGAGAACGTATTCCTGATCACCGATCTTGGTTTTGGTATAAGTCTTGTACGAGTTTTTATTCTGGAAATCTGACAGAAGCATATCAAGTGTATATTCCTGTCCCTTTACATAAGAAGGATAGCTCAGGCTTGTCTCATCGTCCTTGGAAATGCCGCTGATCAGTACATAGTCACCGACACCGTATCCTTCTCCTTCCTTTGCCATAAGAATATCTTCATCGTCGTCTTGCGCCTTTGTGATATAGTCAGGCATATCCAGCGCTTCTACAGAAATAGCTCCGCTCGCTGTTGTGACGCGTTCTGCTTTCTTGTCTTTCCCGCTATCGCCGTCCTTGTCGCCACCGCCGCCACAGGCTGCAAGTGAAAATGCAAATACCATGGCCAATAAAACAATTAATATTTTTTTCATGGCTCCTCTCCTTTCGGAATAAACTGAAAACTCTTCTTGGTACTATTATACAGCCTTTTGAGAGAGGGGTCTATTCCTCAAACGAGTACCTGTAGAGCTATTGTGGCTGATGCAGGGCGGCAAGCAGGGCACGTACCTGCGCCAGGGTAAGCCCATAGGTGCGAGCGATTTTCTCCAGATCGTCATGCTCATATTTGTTGCGGGTTATGCCAAAGCCGGTGGATGTTTTGCTGCGGATCGTACAGTCATCGCCGGTTGTTTTTAGCTCATGAGCCTTTGATTCTGCCGGCATGTTCGGGGCAGAGACATTTGCCAGCACGTCATCCGGGATCACGGTCTCCGATTCAGTGCGCGACAGGATCCAGCGCTTTTTTATCGCGCTGCGCACACCCAGGGTGGTGGTATGCTGCAGGATCAGTTTGGTCATTTGCTTCTGGTCAGGGTTCTTGCAAAGGACCGTGACCAGCACTCCCGGGCGGCCTTTTTTCATGGTGCATGGGACGGTGAAAGCGTCCAGTGCACCGTTTTGCAGGAAGGTTTCTATGGCAAAGGCGATGTCTTCGCCGGTCATGTCGTCCACGTTGCATGAGAGTTCGCAGATGGTCTCTGTGATGGCGGCTTCTTCGGATGCCGGAGCTGCTGCAGGTGCCGGAGTTGCTGTGGATGCCGGAGCTACTGGGATACATGCAGGCTGTTCAGGCTGGTTTTCTGCAAAGCTCTCGCCGAGGATCGCATCCTGGTTTTCTGCAAAGCTCTCGCCGAGGATCGCGCGCACGCAGTTGGCTGCCGGGAAGTCTTTGGTCGCCATGCCATAGCCGGTGGACGCCGGAGTCATTAACGGCATCTGATCAAAGCGTGTGACGAAATGTTTCAGCAGGGCAGCTCCCGTAGGAGTGCAAAGCTCTCCCTGGATGCTGCCGCTGTAAATCGGTATGTCTTTTAGGATATAGGCGGTAGCCGGTGCAGGCACCGGCAGGATCCCATGAGCACACTTGACTTGACCGCTTCCAACGTGGATGGGGGACGCGATGATCTGATCCGGTGCCAGCTTGTGGAGAAGCAGGCAGACGGAGGCGATATCGGCGATAGCATCCATGGTGCCGACTTCATGAAAGTGGATCTCGCTTACCGGTTTGTCGTGAGCTTTGCTTTCGGCTTCCGCGATGAGGCGATAGACCGCCAGGATATCGGTACGAACGGCTTCCGGAAGTTTCAGGTCGTCGATGATATGATGGATGTCGTGGAGGCTGCGGTGGGAGTGATTGTGATGATGGTCGTGGGAGTGGCTGTGCTCATGAGAGTGGTCTTGATGATGGTCATGGGAGTGACTGTGCTCATGAGAGTGGTCATGCTGGTGGTCATGGTGACTATGCTCGTGGGAGTGACTGTGCCCGCCTTCTTTCTCCTCTGTGCCGTTTACGGTAACGGTCAGGTGAGTCCCGGTGATACCGCATTTTACGGATGGATCCAGAGAAACGTGAACACCGGGGATCCCGGCGGCATTGAGATCCGAGGTAAAAGCATCACGCGCATCACCTGGCAGGAGTTCTGCCAGGGCGGCACCCAGCATATCCCCTGCGGCACCCATGCCGCAGTCTAAATAGAGTAATTTCATAAAAGTAAAATTCCTTTCGTTTTTTAGTTGCAGGAGTTATTATAGCAGCTGGCTCTCTCAGAGCAGAATGGATATGACCTGTGCCGGATCCGGTGTATTCAGGCGCATTAGCGCATTTCCTCACTCACCGGATCCCCATGATCCTCCTGCAAAAGTTTTGCATAATAGGTTTTGATCTGATAAAGTGCGGCGACCGGGTTGTGTCCCAGCACGCGATCTTTCGTCACCAAAGTGGTGCACAAAGCATCCGCATACTTGTAAAACAGGCTGTCGTGACCTACGCAAAGGCCGACAACTACGTTGAGCTGGGTTTTTTCGGCGTTCAAAAGCTTTGCCTGAAGGATCGGATTGCACATATTCATACCGGCCTCTTCGCAGGCGGCGTCGATGCCCACAGAAGTTTTTCGCTGGGCGCCGACTTTGCAGCCAAAGCCAGTGACCTCAAATCCGTGGCTCCGGAATATAGCGGCTGCGGCACGAGCTTCTGTGATCAGACCGACACAGGTGGCGATGCCCAGCTTTTTAAAGCCCATTTTCTTTGCAAATTCTGCTATTTCTTCGACGCGGGTCATTTTGCAGTAATTCTCATATTCCACCTGGGCGGACATGCGGGTAACGCGGTTGTTTTCTTCATTTTCCGTATAAAGAGCCAGGGCTTCTTCCAGGATAGCGGGATCCAGATCTCTGGTTTTGCAGAAGGAAGGAAACGCGCTGGATTCTGCGGAAAAAGCCTCCTCAAAAGAGCAGTGATCGCATCCTGTAGAGGCGCAGTCAACACAGGATCGCCGGATGTTGTTTGTTGTCATTGGAAACCTCCTTGTGATGGGTTGTAATACTCGGATTATACCATACGCCGCCAAAAAACAAAACAGTTCCGGCTGACTGCCGGAAAGACCGGAAGCTGCGGAACTGCTTTGCTTTGCAATATATAACCAGCCGGATCTATGTAGGAGCAAAGATCCGGCGATCATGATCATTATAGCATATCTCCGGGAATTTAGTGTTACAATTTCTCCAGAATATATGTGGTTACCCGTTGGCGCAGTTTTTTGCGGGAGCAGGTATAGTTGTTGCGGAAGGTGATGTCGGTTGCTGCTTTGTAAAGGGGCATGCGCTGCGCTTCCATTTTTTTTAGTGTTTCGATATTTTTGGAAAGCGGTCTGCCGCGAGTCGGCAGCTTATCAATGGAACGGGTGATATGCACCAGTGTTCCGTTTTGCCGAAGGGCGTCTACGTTTTCAGGTCGCAGGATCGCTCCGCCGCCGGTGGCGATGATCAGGTTTCGTTCTTTGCCGAGTTTTTTGCAGATTGCTGATTCCCGGTCGCGGAATCCTGATTCGCCTTCTTTTTCAAAGATTTCAGGGATAGTCATTTTTGCTTCTTCTTCGATCTTGGCGTCTGTATCCTGCAAAGTTTTCCCGGTCAGTTCTGCCAGAAGCTTCCCGATGAGAGACTTTCCGGTTCCCGGCATGCCGATGAGGACGATATTGCCCATCTGCTGCTTCATGGATTTGATGATACGCTGATTTTCTTTCTGAAAAGCTCCCGGCGTTCCTAAAAAGTATCCGGCTGCTGCGGTGGCCTGTGCCACCAGCATAGGAAGACCATTGGTGTATTTGAGCCCCAGCTTTTCGGCTTCCAGTAGAAGAGCTGTTTTAAACGGGTTGTAGATCACATCGATGACAGCCTGGCAGCTGGGAAAATCCTTTAGGCGGATCACCTGCTGCATGTTGTTTGGGAAAGTCCCTACCGGTGTGGTATTGACGATCACATCGATAGAGGCTGCGATTTCCGGCAGCTGGTCGTAGGATACGGTGTTGAGGATCCCGGCATTTTGGAGTTCAGAGCCGGATGGCGGATCCGTTTCCGGGTGGCGGGAAGCGATATAGATCTTTGCGGCGTTCTGATCCGCCGCAGCCCGGCGGGCCATCAGGGATGTCCCGCCGGTGCCCAGGATCAGAACGCCCTTGCCTTCAAAGTCGATTCCTGCACGCGATGCCGCGTATAGGAATCCTTCATAATCCGTGTTGTGACCCACCAGGATCTTATCTTCCTGGCTGCTACTTTCCGAGGCTCCGGTCCCTGAAGCGTTTTTCCAGAACAAAGTATTTACAGCCCCGATCCCGCGAGCCAGATCCGTGACTTCATCGCAAAGAGGGATCACATCCTTCTTATAAGGAATGGTAACGTTGAGCCCGCGAAAATCGCGGGCATTGATAAAGTCGGGCATCTCATCTTCGGCGAGGCTGAAAAGCTGATATTGATACCGTCCCAGAGCCTCGTGGATCTCTTTGGAATAACTGTGGACCAGAGTCCTGCCGATGAGTCCGTATTTCTCGTTCGTCATTTAGATGACCTCCGTGTAACAGCCGAGGAATACGAATGTCTCCGGCTGGCTTTCCATTTCGGAGAGAAGATTGATCAGTTCAGGCGAGTAGACCGATGCATCCAGATCGAAGTAAAACATGAACTCGAAATCGCTGCCTGGGATCGGACGGGATTCCAGCTTGGTCAGATTGATGCCCAGCGCTGCGAACTTGGAAATAGCCAGATACAGGGATCTCGGTGTGTGGGGCAGGGAAAGGATCAGGCTGATCTTATTGGAACCCGGATAGATCTCCATCTTCTTGGAAATGCAGATGAAGCGAGTGTAGTTGTTGTCAGAAAGCTGGATCTGCTTTTTCAGCACGTCCAGGCCATAAAGGTCAGCGCATTCCTTGGAGCAGATAGCAGCCACATCATCGCGATCGCTTTCCGCAACCATCTTTGCAGCAATGGCCGTGTTTTCAACGACAGTCACTTTCACATCCTTCAGTTCTTTCAGGAAGTCGCCACACTGTCCGAGCGCCTGTTCGTGGGAGAAGATCTCCTTGACATCGGAGAGGGCAGTTCCCGGCTTTGCCATCAGATTGTGGCTGATGCGCAGACGGATGCCTTTGGCGATATGGAAGTTGTAGTTCTGCATCAGGTCATAAACGGCACCGACGGAACCGTAAGAGCTGTTTTCGATGGGCAGGATCCCGTACTGGCAAAGGCCTTTTTCAACAGCATTGAATACGCCCTCAAAGCTGTTGAAATACATGATGCTCGGCACTTCAAAGAGTTTCTCGCAGGCAGCCTGAGAGTAGGATCCTGCAACGCCCTGGCAGGCAACGACTGCCTTTTTCGGGAAGAGGTTCGGTGTTTCTTTCAGTGCTTCTTCGATGCGGTCAGCCAGGTCGGATCTCTTAGCCATATAGTTGTTCTGGCAGGAACGGCTGGCGTCAAAAATCGTATTGAACAGCAGCCGTGCATATCCGTCGAAAGGTTCACCGATCTGTTCGGATACTTTATGCAGAATTTCTTTCTCGCGCTTGTCAGAGAAGACGGGTACTTTATGGTCTTTCTTATACTTGGCGATTTCCAGGGATTTTTCCATTCTTTCTTTGAACAGGTCGGTCAGCTTTTCATCTATATTGTCTATGTCCTGTCTCATCTGATCTAAATTGATGTCTGTCATTTTGTTACCTCCATAATACAGTCTAAAATACCAAGAGCCAGAGCGGCTTCTGTGATAGGAACGGCTCTGACGGCGACGCAAGGGTCGTGCCTGCCCTTGACGACGAGCGTTTCGTTTTTATGTGCTTCCAGATCCACCGAATCCTGCTTCCTGCTGATGGATGGAGTCGGCTTGAAAGCGAGTCGGGCCAGAAGCGGCATGCCGGTGGTGATGCCGCCCAGGATCCCGCCGTGATAGTTGGTCCTGGTTTTTACCTGCCCGTGATTGTCGTAATAAAAAGGATCATTGTTTTCGGAGCCACGAAGCTCTGCCGCGTGAAATCCTGCGCCGAATTCGACGCCTTTTACGGCCGGTATGCCGAAGAAGATCGGTGCCAGACAGCTTTCCAGGCCATCGTACATAGCTCCGCCGATGCCTCCGGGCAGTCCTGTCGCACACACTTCCACGATGCCGCCCACGGAATCCAGGTCGTTTTTGGCCTGCAAAATGGCTTGCGCCATTTTTTCACCGGCTGTTTCGGACAGAACGGGAAACTCCATTTTCTGCAGTTTCACCAGGGTTTCTGCGCTGACGCTGACCGGATCTAGAGGGGTATCTTCGATGCCTGCAATGGCGTAAAGATGTGCTCCGATTTCGATGTTTTTTTCTTTTAGTATCTGCAAAGCGATCCCGCCTGCGATGCAGAGGGGTGCTGTCATACGTGCTGAGAAAGGTCCGCCGCCTGCCATGTTCAGTGTGTCTCCATAGCGAAGCCGCGCTGTGTAGTCAGCGTGACCTGGCCTTGGCACTGCCCGCAGTCCTTTGTAGTCCCCGGAGCGGGTATCGGTATTGCGGATCTCAAAGGAGATGAGAGTTGCGGTCGTGATAATAACTGGCGCCTCCGCAAGGGCGCCTGGATCGCCTGCGACCCGGGTGGAATTGCTCGAAGCGAGATTGCCTGTACCGGAATCCGCTTGCCCTGGATCGTCCGCCTGTTCTGGCGGCGTTCCGCCGCCCCAAGCTGTGATCCCAGCAACAGGGATCGGCAGATCCGGTTCTTTGCGCTTGGTGGCAAAGGGGCTGTTTCCTGGTGCGCGTCGCTGGAGAAAAGCCCGCAGCTGGTTCATATCGATACGTGTTCCGACCGGGATCCCTTCGATATCGACTCCTATGGCCGGTTCGTGAGATCCGCCCCAGATGGAAACGCGGATGTTTTTTCCGAAAGTTGATTGCATGTAGTTGCTCCTCTATAAGTAGTTGAGTGGAAGGCTGCGGCAGGGCTGCCGCAGCCAGTTTGGCGGCAGGGCAGCTGCGTCGATTTTGTGGCAGGCTTGTCGTGCCAATTTTGCGGCAAGGCTTGCCGCGCCAATTTGCAGCCGGCTACCGTGCCAATTTTGCAGCCGGTCTGCCGCAGCCGGTTTGGCGGGCGGCCGTGTCGCGATCTGCATGAGGCCGACTTGCTATGCTTTACATGACGGCAGAGCTGCCGCCTGAGCGGTCCGGCACAAATGCCATATTGCCGGACCGCTGATCCGGGACAATGATGGTTATCTGCCCGGATCCTGCCGGGCGGTCTTGATCCTAGTCTTCTAAAATCTCGATCTTACCGCCCAGTTTGGTGAAGTCGGTGAAAAAATCCGGGTAGGATTTTTTCACAGCTTCTGCACCGGTAATGATGACCGGGCCGTCGGCTCTGCAAGAGGCGACGGCAGCTGCCATCGCGATGCGATGGTCATTATGGCTGCTGACTGTCCCGCCGCAAAGGGATGGGGCGGGGCAGTGGGCAGCAGGCCTGGAGGGGACGGTGCGGTCATTGTTTTTGTCAATGACAAGTCCGTCTTTTGTTTGTCTGATATCGGTTCCAAGAATGGTCAAAAAGTCACAGACCGTTGCCAGCCGGTCGGATTCCTTGATGCGAAGCCTTTGTGCATCGGTAATAGTCGATGTGCCGCTTGCCCCAGTCATTGCAACGGCCATGACCGGCACCAGATCTGGAAATTGTGCTGCACTTACTGTTTCGCCATGGAGTGGGACTCCATTTCCGGCGATGTGATAGCTTGTATTTTTTCTTTCGATTTTAGCTCCCATTTTTTCCAGCACGGTGATGATCTCCTTATCCCGCTGTGTGGAATCTGGATCGAGGCCGGTGCAGGTGATATCGCCGCCAAGTGCTCCTGCCACCAGCCAGAAAGCAGCGTTGGACCAGTCGCCTTCGACTTTCAGTCCGGCTGGTTCCCGATATATCTGGTTGCCCGGGATCTCATAGCGGATCAAGTAGTTTTCGGAACTCGAATCAGGAGTAACGCTCGATTCAGATGGTGCCGCTTCTTTACATTTTTGAAAGGCGGTTTCTTCCGCTTCAGCGATTTTTTCTCTGACTTCACGGATCTTGATCCCGAACTTTCGTAAAACCTGCAGGGTCAGATCCACATAACCCGCCGATTCCAGTTTTGTGGTCAGCTGCAGACTGCTGTCGCCATCAAGAAGCGGCAGGGCAAACAACAGTCCAGTAATAAACTGGGAGCTGATATTTCCAGCCAGCCGATATTCACCCGGCTGCAGTCTGCCCTGGATCCGGCAGATTTTCGAAGTGATCCCTCGCCCCGAAGCCGGATTGACGGTATTGCCAAAGCAGCCTGTGTTTGCCGTATCGACAGCATTCGCTGAAGGCTTTGCAGCCTCTTGTGCCGATGCCGTCAGCATCTCAAATTTGCAGCCGTGCCGCTCCATTTCTTCTTTCAAGGGAGAAAGCGGTCGCTGTGGAAGTTTCCCTGATCCGGTGAAGACGGCTTCGTCCTTCAATGCCATGGCAACCGGGATTATAAAGCGGATCGTCGATCCACTTTCCCGGCAATCAAAACAGGGGAGTTTTTGATCCAGCTGCGCCAGGCAGCCTTTCGTAGCATCGATGTCTTCTGAAAAAGTCGGGATCACCAGAGGTATCTCTTGCCCGCATCCCTGCAGAGCCGCCAGCTTCTGTGCGATCAAAAGCCGGTGAGCGTGGGATTTAGACGGAATTGCCTCGATAGTACCATTCAATTGTTGTGGTGTGATTTTTATCTTCATAATAGTATTTCATCCATGTATGGGAATATTATCCAATGTGCAGGATCGCGGGATTTTCAATCCAAAAACAGAAAATCATCGTTCTGGCATTACGATTTTCAAGGTTTTACCGGGGATATGGCCATAAAAAGCCGGCAAAATATGGGAGATTTCATCAAGTTGCTGTGAGAAAAGCTGTAATTCCACACGAATTTGCTGTCGGATTGTTGTAAACTTCCGATTTATTTACAAATCCTACCAACCGGGTGTTTTCTGACCAAAATTTTTCTGTAAAAGGCATGTGTAAACTGCGGTTGCAGCAGAAAATCGTGCCGGAAACCTCGAACCTGTAAAACCGGAAACCTCGCCCGCAAAACTAGAAACCTCGAACCGGTAAAACCGGAAACCTCAGCCTACAACCCATACGATATAAATTGCTCCAGTTTATTTACCGAAATCGTCTTTAGTCTGCATTTACCGATTCTAGCCGGTACGACCAGGGTGATATTGCCTCCGCGGATCTTCTTGTCCTGCATCGCCGCATTAGCCAGTTCCCATGCACTGTACGGACAGCGAAGCGGGAATTTGAATCGTTCCAGGATCTCTAAAATATCTTCGGAACAATTCTCCACCGTCCAGCCCAGTCGATCAGAAGCAATGGCAACGATTTTCATTCCCATGGCAACTGCGTGACCGTGACTGATTTTGTATCGACTGCATTTTTCGATGGCATGAGCCAGCGTATGTCCTAAATTGAGAAGCTGACGACTGCCATTGTCCCGTTCATCTTCCTCGACGACTTTCCGCTTGACCTCGATGGCTAAAGATGCCAGATTCATAAGAAAATCCGGGTCGTCTAAAGTACGCTTCATTTTTATAGAATCCAGGATCAGCGGCTCCGCGATGATACCGGCTTTGATGGCCTCTGCGATCCCGTCCAGCTTGATATCATAGGAAAGAGTATCTAAAAACTCCGAATCAAAGAGCACCAGGCTTGGCTGCCAGAATGCCCCGGCAAGATTTTTTCCAGCCTTAAGATTGACGCCCGTCTTGCCGCCTACCGACGAATCCACGATAGCCAGAAGCGTGGTCGGAACCTGGATGAATTCAATGCCACGCAGGTATGTCGCTGCCGCAAAACCTGTCACATCCCCGACGATCCCGCCGCCCAGCGCCAGCAGCACATCCGTGCGCGTAAAGCGCTTTGCAGCAAGAAACTCCAGCAGTTCCTCGATCGTCTCCATATTTTTGCTGTCTTCACCGCCTGGGAACACATACTTGTGAACTTCGAAACCGGTCAACGTCAGAGACCTCCAAAGCGTCTGGTTTTCACGTCCGTAAAGCGGATCCACCGTTTCATCAGTAACGATGCAGATTTTCTTGTTTTTCAGTTTCCCTGTGATCGGATCGTCCTGCAGGCCAAGGGCATCCTTGACATACATTCCTGTCATCGAAAGGATCCCCTTGTTGAGGATCACATCATACTGCCGTGAAGCAGCAACATGGATTTTGATCATACTCTCTCCTTCTTATCATTAAAAGATTTCTCCGTCGATAATAGCTTTCTTTTCTCTGCCGTCCTTTAATAACTGACGCAGTGTCTCGCTGTCATTTTCCCGGATCGCCCAGCTGTACTCCTGTAGATTTTCGATCAGTGTGTCGATCTCATCTGCCAGGTTGTCCGGATTTTCCAGGAACAGCTCAGTCCACATATCCTCGTTGAGCTTGGCTACGCGGGTCAGATCTTTGTAACTGCCTGCAGAAAATCCCATGTGCTCCTGAGCAGTAGGACTTTTTATGTAGGCGTTGGATACCACGTGAGCCAGCTGAGAGGTGAAGGCGATCTTGCGGTCGTGTTCTTCCGGCGTTGCGATTTCGATGTTGGTGAAACCTATTGAAGTAAACAGTTTCTTCAGTTTTTCCATGCTCTCGATCGGTCCTTTGGTCGGAGTGAAGATCATGGAAGCATTGTTGAAGAGCGACTTCTTTGCATAAGTAAACCCTGAGTGTTCCCGTCCTGCCATCGGATGACCGCCTACAAAGAGGAAGCCTTTTTCTTCCGCAAGAGGGATCAGCTGCTCGCAGACCATGCTTTTGACACCGCTGCAGTCGCAGACGATACTGCCCTTCTTAAAAAGATCGGCATGGCTTGTCACGTAGTCGACGGTATCCTGCGGATATAGGGCAACGATGACAATGTCACACTGAGACAGGAGCTCGTCTGTCAGCGGCTGCTCAATGGAATTTACGAGCATGGCTTTGTGTACCACCGGCTTGGAAATATCGAAGCCGTAAACAGTATTATCGGTATTCTGACTGATCGCCTTGGCCAGGGAGCCTCCAATGAGTCCCAGACCGACAATTCCTATTTCCATGATACCACCTCTATCCTCTGTATGCCAGTGGTCTGATCTGATTTACCACATCCATTACATCTTTAAATGCAGCCGGAGTCAGGGACTGTGCACCGTCGCAAAGCGCTGCAGGTGGATTGTTATGTACTTCGATCATCAGACCATCAGCACCAGCTGCGGTAGCTGCCATCGCCATCGGCTTGACAAGTCCTGCGATACCTGTTGCATGGCTTGGATCGACGATGATCGGCAGGTGAGTCATAGTTTTCAGAAGCGGAATAGACGCCAGATCCAGCGTATTTCTCGTGGCAGTTTCGAAGGTCCGGATGCCTCTTTCGCAAAGGATCACATTTTCATTTCCGCCAGCCATGATGTATTCGGCGCTCATCAGCAGTTCCTTCAAAGTATTTGCAAGACCTCTCTTTAACAGGATCGGTTTTCTCAGACGGCCGACTTCTTTCAGAAGTTCGAAGTTCTGCATGTTACGGGCGCCGATCTGGATCACGTCCACATTTTCAAAAAGCGGCAGCTGAGAAATGTCCATGACTTCCGTTACGATCGGAAGTCCGGTTTTTTCCTTAGCTTCCAGCAGCAGGTCGATGCCCTGTGCTCTCATACCCTGGAATGCATATGGCGAAGTTCTAGGCTTGAACGCACCGCCTCGCAGCATGCCTGCGCCTGCATTCTTGACCTCTTCTGCCACCAGGCAGATCTGCTCTTCGGATTCTACTGAGCAAGGCCCTGCGATGACCTGAAAGTTCCCTCCGCCGATTTTTACGCCAGGGAGGACTTCCACTACTGTGTCTTCCGGGTGGAATTTACGGTTTACATTCTTGTAAGGCTCCTGAACACGCTTTACGGTTTCGACGATATCCAGGGCGTTGATCAAGTCGATATCAACAGCGGCTGTGTCGCCGATCAGTCCCATGATGGTGGCGGACTGGCCTTTACTCATATGGATGTCCAGCCCCATGCTTTTCAGCCAGGAGACTAAGTTTTCAAGTTGTTTCTGATCCGGGTTGTCTTTTAATACGATAATCATTGTGTTTCCCTCTTTCTACTTTCGTTATAAAAAAACTCCACAGGTGAATTTCACCTGCGGAGTAACCTTCCATCGCTCTATTGATCAGTGTGGGATGTTTAACTCATTGCAGCGAAATTCACCTTACTTCTAAAGAAAGTAAAGTAAAAGTAAAAATATACAGCTGCAAAAGTTCTGTTTAACATTTTTGTTGTCCCTTTCTGAATCATTTGCTTGCATTGTAGCACTTTCCAAGTATGCTGTAAAGAGTTTTTTCCAAAAAAAGTTTGATGGGCCATTTTGACGGGTCTTGATGGGACGCCCTATACGGACTGTCCCATTTTTTCTGCTTTTTGTAAAGCGTCGGTATTCAGGATCTCGCCTTTGCCGCTGACGCCGGTCACTGTCAGCTTGCCTCTGTCGTGCCATTTGCAGTAATCGGTGATAAGTTCGTAGGAGCGAAGCACTCCATCGTAGCTATGGTTGTCGGTATCTTCTGCACAAATCAGCAGAAAGGCTTCTTTGCCGGCAATATTACGCTCTCCGATGATGAAGGAATACATCTTGTCGATCGCGGCTTTCAGCTGGGCCGGGAACGTAAACCAGTACAGCGGCGTCGCCAGAACGATGACGTCAGCTTCTTCGATCAGCGGTGCCAGCTCGTTGCTGAACCGATCATCCCAGACGCAGGCTTTTCCATTTGAAAAGCAGGACTCGCAGGCCCGGCATGGCAGGATCGCATTGCGGCCGGCCTCATAGCGAATCACTTTATGGCCAGCAGATTCTGCACCTTTCTGAAAGGCATCTGCCATTAGATCACTGTTGCCGCCAACTCGCGGACTTCCCGTTAAAATCAAAATATTCTTCATGTTCCTTACCTCCCTTTGCAGGTCTATTATACCGCAACTGCAGGGCAGATTGCCAGGGGTTTGTTGTATGGGCTATTAAAATGCCTCTTTTCCCACGATATCCTTATCTTCCACCGTCAGCAGATAGCCGTGCCCCGGGTCCGGCAGCCACTGGTAAAAGTTTTCTTTTTCGTCAGGAAAGGCGTTCTGCAAAATCGCCGCAATGGGTCCGCCGTGGCAAACGGCGATGGTCAGCAGTTTTCCGTCCGGGGGATTTGACCGGCTTGGGGAATCAGCAATGCTAGATATCAAACGTTTCTCCTGTTCCTGCAAAAGTTCAGTAAAACCTTTCAGCACACGCATTTGAAAGTCGCACGCACTTTCACCGCCGGGAGGCGGCAGAGTTCCCGTGGTGTCTCCGATCCAGGTCTGGTAATCGGGATCGTCTTTTAGTTCGCCATAACTTTTCATTTCAAAGTCGCCGAAATCGATCTCACGAAAAGGGGAGAATGCTTCGTGCTCCCGGTTGCCGTAGATCAGAGAAAAAGTCTGTTCCGTGCGCAGCATGCCGCTGGTATAATACTTTGCATCAGTATCATCCGGATAGATTTCCTGCGCAGAAAGACTTCGGAGCATTTCGATCCCTTCTTCCGCAAGAGGTATGTCGGATGATCCGTAATAAAGCCTTTTCTGATTTCCTTCGGTGATCCCGTGCCGGATCAGGCAGATTTTTGTTTTCATTTATTTCACTCGCTTTCCAATTCCGCAAAACACCCGATGTACTTCGCTGGCTTCCGCTGCCAGCCGGAGCATGAGCCTGCCGTTCATTTCCCGAAAGACTCGTAACGCTGGGTCCGTGGGAACGATTCCCTGTGACACATCAGTCATGATGAGAACTTTATCCTGCCAGGCTTCACGTCTCTCGGAAAACCAGTCCGCCGCTTCCAGTGGGGGAAGGCCTGATTCCGAAGATTGTCGTTTCACAAATCCTTCGATCCCATAGATCGCATCGGCTGCAAAGTCGGGCGCTGCGCCGTCGCTGCAGTCACACACTGTCTTTATATCAAAATTTTTCTTGGCATAGTCCAGCTTCCCCTGGTATGCACCGCCGAAAATTAAAATCATAGTTATTTATCCTCCTAAAGCGCGATCGCGCCGCCAACCAGCGCCAGCAGTAGTATCCCGGTCAGTTCGCCGGTGACGATCATGTAGCCGGAAACGTCCCCGCTCATGCCGCCCAGCTGCTTTCTCATGCGTCTGCCGATAAGGCTTTCCAGAGAAGCCTGCGCCAGCAGGATCCACAGTAGAACGATCAGTCGCAGTACCGAAAAATCACCCAAAAGCCCGCAGCCTGGGAGCACCACTAGTATCAGGCAGATCACGATAGTCATGATCACCCCTGTCCATCCCTGTTCGTTATAATAATGTGAGGACAGCCCGCGATACTGGCTGGTTTGCATCGGTGTCCGGTTGATGATGCTGTAGGCGGAAAGTTCCCGCGATATAGTAAAAACAGCGCACAGCATGGCCGCTTTTGCCAGAGAGAAATCCTCCGCTAAAGTCGCCATAGATGCGAAAAACAGCAGTATCATAAACCCGAGAGAGATCACAGCGAATGCTCCTACGTGGGAGTCCTTCAAGATCCGCTGCCGGTCAGCCAGCGGCCTGCGGGAAAGCACCGCATCGCTGCAGTCCATAAACCCGTCCAGGTGAATAAATCCCGTCATCCAGAAATAGCAGAAGGTCAGCAGTGCGCCAGTCAGTAAGCTGCTGACGCCCAGCAGGGACAGCAGCCACCAAATAACGCTCACAAGCATCCCTAGAGCCGTTCCGATCAGGGGAAACATATTGAGCATGGCGTATCGATTATCTTCTTCCCAGCCACGATATGGGCATGGGATCCGGCAAAAACATCCCCAGGCCATCAAAAACCCTTTTATATATCTCATTTCCAGATTTCCTCCATTCCTCCACTGATTTCGATCACCCGTTCGCAGACAGAAGCCAGCGCCCGGTCTGCTGCCGCCAGCCCCTGGCGGTAAGCCTCGACAGTCTCACTGTATTCGCAGGCATCGCTATAGATATAATCGGAGACGAAAACCGTGCTCCCGGTCTTTGCGGCAAACTCTGTAAGATCCCCTCGGATCCGATTTGCAGCATCCGGATCGAATTCGCCGCGCTCGTCGAACATCTCATTGCTGAGAAGTGCGGTCACGCTGTCTAATAAAAATGCTCCGGAGGGATCTACCTGAGGATCGTCCAGGAGCGACAGCAGGTTTTTCCCGCATTCCAGCGTCGTGAATCCCCAGCCGTCCCGTTCGGTCAGGTGTCTGCGGATCCGTGCGTGATCCTCTTCGTCGTGGGGGATCATGGTAGCGATGTAGTAAAGAGGGCTGCCGGCCTCATCCGCCTGCCTGCGAGCCAGGCGCTGCGCATAAAAGGATTTGCCGTTCTTGCAGCCGCCGCTGATGAATACATTCATTTAAAAGAAGTCTCCTTCCCGGATCTCATCCAGATAATCGTCGTTGATCTCGGCCTCATCGAAGGTCGCCATGTGGCGCATCACGTCGCATGCTCCTCGGAGCACCTCGAAGGCGATGGGGCAGCCGCTGCCTTCTCCAAGGCGCATGTCCAGGTCGAGAAACGGACGGAGCCCCAAGCGGTCCATAGCATGCATGTAGCCTTTTTCCAGGGATTTATGAGATGCAAACATACAGGAGGCACAGTCCGGTGCCATCATGTAGGCAGCCAGTGCAGCGACTGCGGAAATATAGCCGTCTATCACGATAGGCAGCCGATTTTGTGCCGCACTCAGATACAGGCCGGTCATGGCACAGATATCGAATCCGCCTGCCGCCGCCAGGATATCCAGCGTGGCGTTTCGCACGTCAGTCAGGTTGTCCGGAGCTTCTCCGGATTCCGTGCTCCGGTAAGGCTGGGACACGGTATCCACGATCTCTTTTTTCTTTGAAAATCCCATATCATTGACCCCGCCGCCTCTGCCGCATGTCTCCTCCGCGCCAAGGCCTGTCAGGGCGGAAAGTACGGCTGCGCTCGTGGTGGTGTTGCCGATCCCCATTTCTCCTGCGCCGATCAGGTCGTATCCCGCTTTTTTTAAAGCGCTCGCCATCTCCATGCCGGTCTCGATGCACTGCAGTGCTTCTGCAAAGGTCATGGCAGGGCCTTTTGCAATATTCCAGGTGCCGCGGCGGATCCGGCGGTTTACGATTTTACGGGGGTCTTCCAGGGGGGCTTCGCAGTAAAACTCTTGCGGAATGTCGTCTTT
>OKRW01000388.1_pt1 | contig 44349 bp, 38 predicted proteins | sample 1601151 | NCBI WGS metagenome assembly OKRW01 (sample SAMEA3541471, study PRJEB24748) | human gut metagenome | biome: human gut; feature: human-associated habitat; material: faeces | place: China | collected 2012 | reverse complement strand
AAAAAGGGTATTCTTGCGGAGTTTTTAAGGAAGAACAGAGCTGAGGTGTTAAGAGTGAGCATATTTGAGTATGATGAAGAAGAACATATGAGGCAGGAACGAGAAGAAAGCAGGCAGGAAGGCTTTGAAGAAGGCGAAGAGAGAATAGCAAAATTAATTACAATATTAAATCAACAAAGGAGAATGGACGACGTTGTTAAAATGGCTACAGATTTAGAATATAGAAAGAAGCTATTAGAAGAATTTCACCTTGATTAAAATTTCATAGAATAAGACATAAAGATACTGCTGGAGGTGATAGAAGCAATTGCCAGTGGTATCTTTTAATATTGAAAAATATACGAGATATATCATGATTGATACCAATTATGTCAAAAGCACCAATGAATTAAGAAAAAATGCTATTATGAAACATAAAGTAAAAAGCAACTAATGGTTATAGTTGTTTTACAGTAGCGTTATTAAAAATGGATTTGTCTTTTATAAAGTTATAAAAATCAAATTGATTACCAAAGACAAAGGATTTTTTCATAACAGGTATTATATAAGTTCTGTCTAATTTTAGACTGAGACAATAGAGAGAAGAAGTTATCGTAATAGAAATAATATTTGCGTAGGAGTAGGTAGCGGTGGAAGTAAGCTGATCATTACTATATACCTGAACTTGAAATGAATCTTTATAAAAAGATATCCTTTCAAAACCGGTTTCTTTAAAAAATTTGGTGCCGGCTTTTAATGCAGAACGGGCGCGCAGCCATGGTTCCATAAAGAAACATACGAAATATAAACAACCCGCGGGTAACGGAATAAGCCATGAAAAATCACGAAATCCGGACATCCCCCAAAGAACAAGAAAGAATATCATAATAAGGATTATGACAGGTGTAAATATAAGAAAATTTCGAGAGGGCTTTTTTCGTAAAATAGGTACTATTTCATAATAGCTTTTATTATCGAATTTACATTCTGTTACAAAAAGTGGTTCCATAAACGTATCCTCCATAAATAGCGTTATGTTATAATAGCATAATTTTATGTCTGGAGGAAGCAGATTGGCACAGATGGTATGTTTTTGGATATAGAAGGGGAGATAAATGAAAACCGCAAATTATATATTAGGTGAATTTGGCAGTATGTTTGAGCTTTATCTAACGATAGAATTCATTACAGATTGCCTGGAGTGGAAAGAAGAGATTAAACAAAGAAAAGTTTTAAAATGTGTTTTATTTATTTTACTTTTTATGATTGCTCAGGGTAACGGCAGATTTTCAAATAGTCAGATTATAGTAGTTGCCATTGATTTAGTACTTTTTATGCTGTATGCAGCCTGTTTTTTGAAAGAGCGATTTCAATACAGATTGCTAATTTGCATCCTGCCATTTTTAATTGTTTCGGCAATTAATGTCATGATTGTAGAGATGTTGTCACTGATTCAGGCTCAGGCGGTAGGAAAATTAATTATAGAAATGAATTTTTTATTCATGATTGGATTTTTCGCATCGAAGGTGCTGTTCTATTTAGCGCTAAAGCATATAAAATTTATTTTGAAAAATAGTTTCAGATATTTGCAGACATCTCAGATTATAGTGATTAGCGTATTGATTATTTATACGGTTGTAATGGAATTTTGTATTCTTTATATCGTAAGCAAAGAAGACATAGTTGGAACACCAGTTGTATTATCGGTAGTTATTTCCTGGGGGATTATTTTCTTAAGTATTTACATGATTTATTCTATTTTTAATACGGCAAGGCAAAATGAAGAACTTATAAGAATGAATATTTTAAAGGTAGAAAATCAGGAGGTTGGGAGACAGTTAAGAGAATTAAAAAAATCAGAGCAACGGATAAGAAAGTTAGAGCATGATTATAAAAATCATTGTTTAAATATGAATGAATTATTAAAAAGGGAGCAATACCAAGAGGTAGAGCACTATTTGGAAAAAATTACAGATTATTATCTGGTCAGTGAAAAAATATATATTGAAACGCAAAATTCGATTCTTGATGCTGTGTTGAACGTGAAAATTTTTCAGGCAAGAGAAAAGCAGATGGATATGGTTTGTTATGTAGTAGGTGATTTGTCTGAAATAGATGGAATGGAGATGGGAAGTATTTTGTTTAATTTGCTGGATAATGCTATTGAGGCAACACGACAGAATAAAAAAGTGGAAAAGAAAATCATTTGTAATATTAATAAAGAAGAAGGAGCGACCGAAATATTCATAAAAAATAGTATTGATCAGTCAGTACTATGGAAAAACAGTGATTTGCGTACAAGCAAAGCGAATAAAGCATTACATGGAATAGGGCAGCAGATTGTGAGAAGTCTTGTGGAAAAGATGGAGGGAATGATTGACTTTTATGAAGAAGACAAGATGTTCTGCGTTCATATATATTTGCCAGAGTAGGAGAAGAAATTATGTTACATATATCAATTTGTGATGATGAGAGAATTGCTGTGGAAAAGATGCAGCGAATTGTGGAAAATGTGTTGGAGCAGGAGCAATTACCGGCAAAACTTGAGACTTTTGAAAATGGGGAAGAGTTTCTGCAGCAGTATGTCATCAGGGACGACGAACTGGTGATACTGGATCTTGATATGCCGGTAAAAAATGGAATCGATGTCATACAGGAGCTTGAAAAAATTCAGAGAAATGAAGTCGTGATTCTAGTCACAGCGTATGATAATCTGGCACTGAAGACTTTTTCTTATGGGCCATTTCAGATTGTCAGGAAAGAACAGATGGAGGAGGATCTGCCGAAAGCAATAGGTAGATTTCTGAATATGCGGCGAAGAAATCAAGAAGAATTGGAAATTCAGATAAAGGGAGAACTGATTCATGTGAAACTAGAGGATATCGTATATTTTGAAAAATATAAACATCAGGTTTATGTACATTTGGCGGATCAGACGGTTCTTACCGTTCGGGAAAATATGCAAGATTTTGAGAAAGAACTGGCGGGAAAAGGATTTGTCAGAACACATGCGGCATATATAGTTGCGCTCAGGTACTGCCGAAAATTTGAAAAAAACGATATCGTGCTGGAAGGTGATGTGAAAGTTCCGGTGAGCCGAGAGCGCAGACAGATGGCAAAAGAGCAATTTATGATAAGCAGGAGAAGGTAGATGGATATAGTAAATTTTATAATTGGACAACTGGTGGGATTGGCAGAACCATTATTAGTTCTAGGATTTATCATAAAATGTCTTGGCTGGAAGGAGTCTATAAAACATCAAAAGAGAATTTATATAGGAGCGAGTTTATTTGTTTTTCTGGTAGCGCAGGGTAATGGGAGATTTCCTGGAAGCTATGTCATAATTATTGCAATTGACGTTGGACTGCTATGCATATTTAGCCTTCTGTTTTTAACTAAAAATTCTGTAATGAAGATTATGATATGTATTTTGGCAGAAGTGATAAATCTTATATGTCCACTAATTGTTATGCAGGTGACATCGTATATTATAAATACATCAATTTTTGATTTCCTTCAAAATGAAGGGTCAATATTTGCAGCAGGTGCAATTGTGTCGAAGATTCTGTTATGGCTGGTATACAAGGGACTATATTCTTCTTTCCAGTATTTAGTACTCTATTTTCCAAAAGAGCAGATTATTCTTACAATTGTGCTAGTTGGCTTTGCGGTAATCAGTGAGAATTGTATCTTTCTGGCGGTTTCACAGAAGGGAGTCAGTCATTATACAGTTATCTTGCTTCTGATTGTTTCTTTTGGAATCATTGCTTTGTGTGGGTATGTTATTTATATGATGATTACGATTAGTAAGAAAAGTGAGAAAATGCAATTGTACAAACTGATAGAGTTAAAAAGTCAGGAGCAGGAGCGGCAATTGGAAGAGTGGAAACATTCGGAAGAAAGTATACGGAAGTTTCGACATGATTATAAGAATCACTGTATGAATATGGAGCATTTGCTTGAAGAAGGAGAGTATGAAAGTCTAGGTAAGTATTTAAAGCAGTTCGCGATGGGAGAACTGGGAGAGGTCAGATCAATTTATTCAGACAGCCCGATTATAAATGCAATATTTCATAATAAAATGTCCGTGTGTAAAGAAAAAGGGATTGATATTTCCTGTGATATTACAGGAAGCGTGAAATGTCTTGATGATATGGGCGTTGGAAGTATTTTATTTAATCTGCTGGACAATGCAATCGAGGCATGCGAGAAAAATAAAAAAGAGAAGCGAATAATTTGCCGGATTGCCAGAGAAACGGACGAGGTAAATATATTTGTAGAAAATAGTATCGAGCAGTTGGTGCTGGCAGAAAACCAGTTACTTGAAACTACAAAGGACAAGAAAGACCAGCACGGCATAGGACATCTGATTGTAGAAGAACAAGTGAAAAGACTGGGCGGCATGGTGGAATATTACGAGGACGAGATGTTCTGTGCGCATGTGTATTTACCGGTATAGAGGAAAGAAATTCAGAGACAATTCTGACTATATTAATTTTAGAAAAATATCTCGACATAATATATCAATTGTGGTACAATCCTTTCAAGCATTATATTTCCAAGATGCCGGAACAAAGTGTTTTACGTTTATCTGATGCTTATGAAAGAAAGTCTGAAGAACTGGATTTGGAACTGAGGATCCGATTCATAAATATAAATCCTGGATATAATGAGGAAATAGTAGAAAAAAGTCCGACATTATATCAATATGTGAAATTTGTAGATATAGTTCGAAAATATCAGCAGGAAATGCCATTTCCGGAGGCGGTGGAAAAGGCAATTGACGAATGTATCAAAAAGGGTATTCTTGCGGAGTTTTTAAGGAAGAACAGAGCTGAGGTGTTAAGAGTGAGCATATTTGAGTATGATGAAGAAGAACATATGAGGCAGGAACGAGAAGAAAGCAGGCAGGAAGGTATTGAACAAGTCAATGATTTGTATGATAAGCTATTCGAACTTGGAAGAAGTGAAGATGTTAAGAGGGCGGTTAAAGATGCTAAATATAGAGAAAAATTGTTAGGGGAGTTTCACATTGATTAAAAATTTATAGAATAAGACACTAGGATACCGCTGGAGTTGCTGATAGTAATTGCCAGCGGTATTTTGTACAATGAGGGAAATGTGCGAAATATATTATAAATGTTACTAGTTATGCCAAAAGCAACAATGAATTAGGAAAAAATGTTATAAATGAAAAGATTACAGCAAATATTTGTCTTTTAAAAATGCGTGAAAATCTTCTTTGTTACCTTTGACAAAGGAGTCTTTCATAATTGGCATCAGATATTTTTGCTTGCCTATTTTTAGAAAAAAGCAGTAAAAGAAATGGGTTTCTGTAACGGAACGAAAAGTGGAATAGGGATAAATTGCGGAAGATTCTACTTTTCCGTCAGAAATCTGAAGTTTAAGCTCATCATCAAAAAAAGCAGCCTGAAGGTTACCCTGTTCGGAGAAACAATTTTTGTAAGATTTGAAAAACATTCGAATTCTTAATCGAGGTTCGAATATATGGCATAGTGCAAAAAAAGCAGCTACGGATAACAGAAATATTCCAGAACCGTCAAAGAGACCATTTTCATGAGGAAAACAAAAAAAGAGTACGATAAAAAGTGGGACAGCAAAAGTAGCTGTACTAGATAGCACAGAATTTTTACGAAAAAGTGGTATTAATTCATATATTGTTTTTTTGTCGTATTTCCATTCTGCTACAAAAAGTGGTTCCATAATTAGATTCCTCCTAAAATGCTTTTGAGTATAATAACATAATTTTATATCTTGGGGAAGTAAGCGGGAATACATGGCATGTTTTTGCGTATAAAAGGAAAGAGAGGGGTTTGAAAAATATGATAAATTTTATAATTGGACAACTGGTGGGATTGGTAGAGCCATTTTTGGCGATTGATTTTATAATAAAATGTCTTGACTGGAAAGAACAGGTGAAGCATCGAAAGCAGTTATATATAGGTGTTTGTCTGGTATGGTTTATAGTTGCACAGGGAAACGGAAGATTTGCAGGAAGTTATACGATTATTGCGGCATTTGATATGTGTCTGGCATATTTGTTCAGCTGCCTGTTTTTAAGAAAGACAGCAGGCGTGAAACTTATGATTTGTATTTTAGAGGAAGTTATAAGTAATATTTGTATATTAAGTGTTATGCAATTGACAACGTATATTATTAATACGTCTATTTTTGATTTCCTTGAAAATGAAGGAATGATTTTTCAAATAGGGGCAATTGTATCTAAAATTGTAGTATGGCTTGTATATAAAGGTGTGTATACTTATTTTAGATACATGGCAATACATTTTCCGAAAGAGCAAATTGTTCTTACTAATGTGATGATTGGCTTTACGGCAGTCAGTGTGATATGTATTTTTCTGGCGGTTTCACAAAAAGGTGTCAGTCATTATACAGTTGTCTTGCTTCTGATTGTTTCTTTAGGAATCATTGCTTTATGCGGTTATGTTATCTATATGATGATAACAATTAGTAAGAAGAATGAAAAAATGCAATTGTACCAACTGATAGAGTTAAAAAGCCAGGAGCAGGAGCGGCAACTGGAGGAATGGAAGCATTCGGAAGAGAATATACGGAAGTTTCGACATGATTATAAGAATCACTGCATGAATATGGAGCATTTGCTTGAAGAAGGTGAATATGAAAGTCTGGGTAAGTATTTAAAACAGTTTGTGGCAGAAGAACTGGGAGAGGTCAGATCAATTTATTCGGACAGCCCGATTATAAATGCAGTATTCCATAATAAGATGTCTATATGTAAAGAAAAAGGGATTGATATTTCATGCGATATTACAGGAAGTGTGAAATGCTTTGATAATCTGATCGTTGGGAGTATTTTATTTAATCTGCTGGACAATGCAATCGAGGCATGCGAGAAAAATCAAAAAGAGAAGAGAATTATTTGTCGGATTGCCAGAGAAGCGGACGAAGTAAATATATTTGTAGAAAATAGCATTGAGCAGTCGGTGCTGGCAGAAAACCAGTCACTTGAAACTACAAAGGAAAAGAAAGACCAGCATGGCATGGGACATTTGATTGTAGAAGAGCAAGTGAAAAGACTGGGTGGCATGGTGGAATATTACGAAGACGAGATGTTCTGTGCACATGTGTATCTTCCGATGTAAAATATGATAATAGATGTGTAAATTATCCCCAAAAGTAGATATGGAGAGGCATTGATGGCATTATAAATGCTATGATAGAAAAAATGCCGAGGCATTCTTGAATTCATAAATGTAATAATCGATTATTCAATTATTAAAAAGAAATTATATGTGGGAATGTAAACTGAATTACAAAAAAATTAAAATGTTAAGTTGTAAATTCAGAGACAATTCTGACTATATTAATTTTAGAAAAACATCTAGACATAATATATCAACTGTGGTACACTTCTTTCAAGCATTATATTTCCAAGATCTTGAAGGTTTGTACCATTTCTAATTTCAATACATTTTCTAGGAATTTTCAATGCTTGAATTACCACGATGAACAAGCAGAAGGGGTTCTTAGAAAGCTTAGAAAAAGTCAGGAGGAGAATCCTTTCGAACACAGAAGAAGGAGGATACTGAATGACAAAAAGTATGAAAGCAGTAAGAGACAGAAAAACAGATAACAGAAGAATCTCACAAAATATGGAGAAAGCCTTTAAGAAAATGGCGCAAGTATTTGGATATCCAAATCGCGAGTATAAAGACCGGGTCTTCCGAATGTTGTTGAAGGAACCTAAAGTAGCACTGGAAGTTTATAATGCTATGAATGGAACTTCGTATGATAATCCGGACGAATTGATTATAACAACGTTGGAAAATGCAGTTTATTTAGGTATGAAGAATGACGTGTCATTTATATTGGGAACGCAGTTGGTTCTATACGAACATCAATCAACACCGAATCCTAACATGCCGTTACGGAATCTGGCATATGTGGCCTGCGTTTATATGGCGTATGTATTTGGGGATAATTTGTATGGACGGAAGTTAATTAAGATTCCCGAACCGAGATTTGTGGTATTTTATAATGGAACAGATAAGATGCCGGAACAAAGTGTTTTACGTTTATCCGATGCTTATGAAAGTAAATCTGAAGATTTAGATTTGGAGTTAAAGATTCGCTTTGTAAATATAAATCCTGGATATAATGAGGAAATGATAGAAAGAAGCCCGACATTATATCAATATGTGAAATTTGTAGATACCGTCCGCAAATATCAGCAGGAAATGCCATTTCCGGAAGCAGTGGAAAAGGCAATTGATGAATGTATAAAAAAGGGTATTCTTGCGGAGTTTTTAAGGAAGAACAGAGCTGAGGTGTTAAGAGTGAGCATATTTGAGTATGATGAAGAAGAACATATGAGGCAGGAACGAGAAGAAAGCAGGCAGGAAGGCTTTGAAGAAGGCGAAGAGAGAATTAATGATTTGTATGACAAATTACATGAATTAAATCGAGAAGAAGATATTTGGAAAGCTATAAAAGATGTTGAACACAGAAAGAAATTGCTGGAAGAATTTCACCTTGATTAAAAATTTTATAGAAACCAGATGCTGTGTTAATGTCCAGCATCTGGTTTTTCTTTACATTTGCAATATATTATGGCCACTAATGTGCTTATAGCGGTCGCCAGTATGCCGGGGCCGACGATGGCAGCAGGATTGATACTGCCGTACTGGCTGCGGTAGGCAATGACATTTACAGGAATGAGCTGCAGGGATGATATATTAATGATAAGAAATGTGCACATTTCATTGCTGGCGGTTCCGGGAGCGCGCACTTTTCCCGGGAGGTGGTATTTGCGGCGGTCGTCTTCCAGATTTTTCAGTTCTTCCATTGCGTTCAGTCCGGCAGGTGTCGCAGCCCAGCCAAGTCCCAGAATGTTAGCAATGATATTCGTGGTGATGTGGGTGGCAGCAGGGTGATTGTCCGGAAGATTTGGGAACAGGAAATGAATCAGTGGCTTCAACTTTCGAGAAAGCTGTTCGATGATGCCGGCTTTTGTTGCAATTTCCATAAGTCCTACCCAGAAGGACATGATACCGATCATAGTAATGCATAGCGTGATTGCTTCCTTAGAAGAATCCAGTGCGGCATTGGTGATGTCGGGCATGCGTCCGGTAAATGCGGCGTAGATAATCCCAAGCATCATCATACCGGCCCAGAGATAATTGAGCATAAGAAAACCTCATAGTTTTCGCTTTATAAAAACTATGAGGTTTGTGTAATAAGTATGTCATATTATTTTAGAGAATCATCCAGCTTTCTCCATACGGTAAAGATCATCGTGACAAAGCAGGCGGTTCCGCCGATGAAGTTGGAAACCGGCTCGGCAAGAAAGACTCCATTTGTTCCAAGTCCGCCTACAGTCGGAAGCCACAGTGTCAGTGGAATGACGATGATTGCCTTTCGCAGCAGGGAGAAGAATACGGCTTGTTTTGCTTTTCCCAGTGCAGTAAATGTGGATTGTCCGGCAAACTGCAGCGACATCATAAAGATTCCAAAGAAATATAAATGCATCGCAGGTACGCCTTCGGCTAACAATTCCGGTTCGCTGTTGAACATGTGAATGAAGAAGCGTGGGAAGGCGAGCAGTAATGCCCACATAAAACAGGAAAATAAGATACAGACAATCGTTGTAAATTTGATTGCTGATTTTACACGCGCATGTCTTCTGGCACCATAGTTAAAGCTCATGACAGGCTGCGCACCACTTGTAAGACCGGTGACCGGCATGGTAATGATTTCCCGGACGGAGTTAATAACGGTCATGATTCCAACGTACAGGTCACCACCGTATCTGGAAAGAGTTGCGTTACAGACAATCTGTACCGATCCATTTGTAATCGACATAATAAATCCGGCAAGTCCAAGAGCACAGATTTCCTTTACTAATCGGAAGTCTAGTTTCATATAAGCAAGTGAGAGTGTAAGGATTGCTTTCTTTCCGGTTAGAAAATGTAATACCCAGATTGCAGAGATTCCTTGCGAAATGATGGTCGCAAGAGCGGCTCCGCGGACTCCCATATGGAGAACGAAGATAAAAAGAGGGTCAAGGATCAGGTTCAGGACAGCACCGATGGAGACGGTGAGCATTCCGGTCATTCCAAATCCCTGGGCGTTGATAAAGTTGTTCATGCCAAGACTGATCATGACAAAAAGTGTGCCGATAAGGTAGAGGCTGATGTATGCATTTGCATAAGGATAAGTAATATCACTGGCGCCGAACAGGTAAAGCAATGAGCGCTTGGACAGGTAGCACAAAACCATGAGAATACCGCCGGAAATCAGGAGCATGGAAAAGGAGTTGCCGAGAATTTTCCGGGCGCGCGCAGGTTCACCGGCACCTCTTGCAATAGAAAAAAGCGGTGCGCCGCCCATACCGAACAGATTGGCAAAAGCGGTGATGATGGTAATGACCGGCAGAGTCAGACCGATTCCGGTCAGCGCCTGGGTGGACACGTCTGGGAGATGACCGATGTAAATGCGGTCAATAATGTTGTAAAGGACATTAATGAGCTGCGCAAGCGTCATAGGAATTGCAAGACGCAGAATATTTCCAGAGATGCTGCCCTCACCAAAGTCATGAGTGTCCGTAGATTTTGCTTTTGGTAAAGCATTTGTATTATTTTTAGGTAAAAGATTCAATTTCGGAAACTTCCTTTCTGATGCCGGTATGGATTTTATCCCACCGGCATAATATACAACAGATAGTATAGGGCAAGCAAAAGGAGAATTCAAGAATTGAAACTATTTCTTTACCTGTCGGATTTTATTGTACCACTCATGATATTCGGGATTATCTGTTACGGAATTACAATGAAAATTCCAGTTTATGACACATTTGTAAAAGGAGCGAAGGACGGATTTTTGACCGTTATCAAAATTATGCCGACTATGGTAGGGCTTATGGTAGCAGTCGGAGTACTAAGAGCATCCGGATTTCTGGAATTTCTAGCGCAAATGATTGGAAAAGTTACACAATATATCGGATTCCCGGGCGAATTAGTTCCACTCACGATAATAAAGATGTTCTCCTCGTCCGCAGCGACAGGTTTACTCCTTGATGTCTACAAAGAGTACGGGACAGATTCCTATCTGGGACTAGTGGCATCCATCAGCATGTCCTGCACAGAGACAATATTTTACACTATGAGCGTTTACTTCATGACCGCAAAAGTAACAAAAACAAGATACACACTGCCAGGGGCATTACTGGCAACACTCGCCGGATTGGCGGCCAGCGTAGTACTAGGGGGCGTAGTAAAATAGAAAAGTTACGGTAGAAAACGCAGAATAACTACGTCCCCAAAAGGTTGCTCTTAGGGGCAAAATTCGGTATACTAATAGGAGCAAATCCCGTGTGTTTGTGGGTGAAGGAGGAACGAATGAATCTGATTAGTCGGATTCCGAAGGATTTTTACAAGGTATTCGGAAGTAAATATATGGAATTCTATATGCAGTTTCTTGTGGCGGTTTACGAGGAGAGCAGCCAGTCGTATTCGCTTTTGGGGTTGACTGAGGGCGAGTGTCAGGCGATTATGAATGAGCAGCTTGCCCGTATGACGTTAGACTGGAGTGAGGAGCGCTTTGATGAGGAAGGGGAGCTTTTGACGCGGTCGAACATGGCGATGATAAGTTTACGGCATTTTGAAGACTGGGGATGGCTTAGACGTGACTATGACGAAACACTAAACAGCTATGTAGTATCTTTCCCGGAGTATAGTCAGTTGTATGTGGAGTTGTTCCGTAATCTTTATAGTGATGAGGACAGCAAGGAGCGCGAGAGTGTGCTGGCAGTGTACAGTCACCTTTATACATATAGTTCGGATCGGGAGAAGAATAATGATATCCTGAAAAGTGCACTGCATACGTCAAGATCCCTGCTTCAGATGCTGGCAAATATGCAGGAAGGGATGCGCGGATATTTTGATGAATTATCGAGCCAGCGAAGTTTTTTAGGAATCCAGGAAGTTCTTGTAAAGGAAATCAACAATAGTGACAGCCAAAAATATGCGATTTTGACGACAACCGACAGCTTTTATCGTTACAAGGAAGCGGTCAAAGAGCTGATAGAGAAGAATCTTGGGGAAAATGAGACAAGGCGCGAAGGTTTTGTGGAAAAGCTCCGGGATATTCAAATTCAGTTGGCGCGAGAGGAGCAGGAGAAGTCTGAAGAACGAAATGTGCAGAATAAGCTGAGCATTCAGCGTTACCGTCTGGAGCGGGCAGTGAAGCTTTGTGACGAAGCGAATGAAATGTTGTACCGCATTTCCAGAGAGTTTGATGCCATTGAGCGAAGATACAATATGCTGATTGAGCAGAAGACTGTATTTGCAAGCCGGGCTGCTGCGAGAATCCGGTACATTTTGATGGAAGGCGCGGTCGAGGAAGATCAGACAATTGCCTTTGTAAATCTTCTGACTCAGAGTGAAAAACGTGATGAAATTTTGGACAAGCTGTCTCAGAAAATGAAGCTGACCGAACCATACCGTGTGATGAACGAAAAGAGTCTGTATCAGAGACGTGACCGGAAAAAAGAAGCATTTGTACCGCAGGCGGTGGCAGAGGTAACAGAACAGGCAGATTCGGAAGAAATGAATGAGTATGTTCTGAAGCCGCTTTACACGCAGAAGGAAATCCGAGAGTTCCGGAAACAAAACGAGCAGGATGGAAACTTTATTGTGACGAAAGACACAGTAAAATCCATGGAAGATTTGGAAAAGCTGTTTCTTGTTTGGCAGGATGCTACGGAAGTTGCGGAAGGAACGGAAGAGATTGAGGTTGGAGAAGAGCTTGAGAACGAGAATGGTCTGAGATTCTCTAAGCTTGTGATTAAAAAATTTCAGTAATCATCAGGTGAAATATCATAGATGGGGGCTTGTGCCCCAACATCATAATAAGAAAGACAAGGATAAGGAAAAATATATGGTAAATTATATGGAAGAATTGTCTGTGACGGAGGCGGAGAATCTGAAGAAAACCATTTCCGCGCTGTTTCGGCAGACATGCATTTTACAAGTAAAATATGATCCGGTCACGCTGACGCCGAGGGATAACCTTCACTATGAAATCTGTGTGAGACACCGGAAATTTATAGAAGACTATCTGTCCGTACTTGGGTGCGAACTGGTACACGACCCGCAGGAACACATTTTCAGGCTGACCGGGGAAGGCGTGGCTGTGGAACGTTTGAATGTGACGGCTACGAAGATCATTCTTCTTATTAAAATAATTTATCGGGATAAGATTCTCGGCGAAGGTCTGAATGCGACAGTGACGAATCTGGCGGAGATCCGTGAGTATGGAAAGAACACGAATCTGATCAAGGAGAAGCTGACTATGGCAGAGTGGAAAGACGCGCTGTATGTTATGAGCAAGCATCAGATCATCGAGGTGCCGGGCGCGATCCAGAACGTAGAAGATCAGACGAAGATTTACATTTACAGCACAATTAATCTGTATTGCAGTGGTGTAGATATTCAGGCACTGATAAAAGAATATGTTGATGAGGAAGGCGGTGCAGAAGTTGAAGCAGGCGAAGAAGATATTTACAAGAATGCTGATGAATAATTGGGGCGGTGTCAGCCACAAGGTCATGGAGTTCCATGAGTATGTGAATCTGTTCAGTGGTAAGAGTGGCTCTGGAAAATCAACAGTTATGGATGCCATTCAAGTTGTTCTGTACGGAAGTATTTCCGCTACATTTCTAAATAAGGCGGCGGACGATGCGAAGAACCGCCGAAGTGTGCTCAGTTACTTGCGAGGTGCGCAGAAAGACGGCTCTTACAATCGTGATGGACAGGACTTCTGCTCTCAGATCGTACTGGAGATATTTGATACCGGAACGAAGGTGAGTACTTGTATCGGTGTTGCATTCGAAGTTGGAAAAAATGATACCGATATCCGAAAGTATACATTTTTCAGCCACTCCGGGAAAATTCCGGAGGACGAGTATCTGACGGAGAAAGGTGTGCCATATACAATTGCAGGACTCAGAAAGCTTGTGGAAAAGCGGGTGGATTCTTCGGACAATCGTGGACGAGGTGATGTGAATCGTCTTTATCCGTCAAAAGAGGCATATCTGAAAACGGTTTATGATGTGATATTTGGATATGTGGAGCCGGGGCGCATGATGACCATGGAAAAGAGTGCGATTGCCCTTCGCATGACAAATGGAACGGGTCAGTTTATCCGTGATTATATGTTCCCGAAGAGTAAGGAGGACACGGTTTCGACCATCAGTGACCAGCTTGGTGCGTACCGTGAGATCAAAGAGCGTGTGGAAGACCTGGAGAATCGGATTCATCTTCTGGATGAGATCAGCCGGCAGAATCTGGCACTTCAGACGACGCGTGCGGATAAGATCCATGTGGAACAGGTGTTAAAATATATTGATATTGAAAGCTTCAAGACGAAGATTGAGGCGAGAAGTCAGGATCTTATGGATATCAATGAGAAGATTCGTGCCAGAGAAAAACAGCAGAATGAGAATAATGAGAAAAAGACACAGCTTACGAACGCACTTGTTGAGGTAGAAGCGGAACTAAAATCCAGTGATTATGGTCAGAAGGAGAAGGAGCTGAAGAGTCTTAAGGAGACCATTAAGCTTCTGGCCCGCAACAGTGAGCAGTGGCGCGAGGTTGTAAAAGGACTTGCCCGCTGGGAGGAAGATGAAGAGATCAGTGCCTATGTGAGCAATCCGGCACTTCAGAGGATTGATGAGATCAAGTCGGGAAATGTTTCAAAGGAAGCAATTGAGAAGCTAAAGAAACAACTAAGTGACGCGCTGGAGAGCATTAATGAAGAAGTGGATGAAATCGGTACAAGAATCAGTCAGAACCGCAAGGATTTGAAAGAGAAAAAGGAAATGGTGGAGGATCTGAAAAACGACCGCAAACCGTACCGAAAAGAGTTAAAACAGGCAAGGCAGGAGTTACAGAACCGTCTGAGCACACAATATGGAAGAACCATTCACGTCAACATTTTCGCAGACCTTTTTGACATTACAGATGAGAAGTGGAAAAATGCGATTGAAGGTCGTATGGGGCGTGTGAAACACAGTCTTGTGACCGCACCGGAGTACGCCCTTGATGCAGCGAAAGTATTTCGTAAGCTTCAATATCTTGGTGGGATTGATGAAGTAGATCTGTTAGATACGGCCGCAATTGTGAAGTCCGAGCCAAAAGTTCATGACAATTCGATCTATGAGGCTGTTCATGCAGAAGAACCATACGTGGACCAGTGCCTGCGCCGTTATCTCGGAAGAATTGCCAAATGCGAGACAGAGGAGGAACTCCGTGCCTCCGGAAATGGTGTGACAGCCGACTGTTATTCTTATAATAATTACATTTTCCGTCATCTGAAGAAAAATGATTACGAAAAATATGCCTGCATTGGAACGAAGGTTTCTAAGGCAAAGCTTCGTGAAATGGAAGATGAGGTTCTGAAGCTGAGTGAAGAAGTATTGCAAGATCAGCAGATGCAGCAAAGCCTGAAAGCAGCCCAGGGATTTGAGCGGCTGAACCAAAGCACAGATCAGATTCTGCATCTGGCCGGGGCAGGCGAAGAACTGCAGGCATTTTATGAGAAACAGGATCAGCTGGAGAAGGAACTGAGAGAGCTTCGTGAAGGAAGCAGAACTGCGGAACTCAATCAGCAGAAGACAGAATTAGAAGTAAAAATCCGGGAAATTGAGAAGATATCTGAACAGCTTCAGAAAGAAATACTGGGCTATGCCAAGACACAGGGACAGGCAGAGCAGGATATTGTGAATTTCCAAAATCGTATGGATTTCCTGATGCAGGGATTTGTACTGAATGAAGAACTGCAGACTGAAGTCCAGGAAGCATTAAAGATACAATCTGAGCAGACATACCGACGTAAGAAAAGTAAAGAATCTGAAGAGCTGATGAAGCAGGAAGAGGAAGTACGTGATCTTCTGACCCGTGCGAGAAATCAGTTCAATCAGGCATATCCATCCTATGGCCTGACGGGCGTAGAACACGAAAATGTTTCTTATGACAGGATTTTGAATCAATGCAGACAGGACTTTGAGCCGAAGTATAAAGATGAATTTCAGAAACAGTATGATCTGATCTACCATACGCTTCGTGAAAATGTAATCGCGACGATCCACGGTGAAATCAAAGCGGCATACCGTCACAGGAAAGAAATCAATCGTATGCTGGCAAAGATTAAATTCTCTGACAGTATTTACCAGATTGATATTCTTCCGGCAGAAAATGAAAATGGACAGTTCTATGAGATGCTGATGGCACCGGAATTGGACAGCAAAGTGCTGGACGATGATGGTTTCGACGGACAGATCACGCTTGGCGAAGACACATTTTATCAGAAATACGAGCAACAGATCTTGCGCTTGACGGAGAAATTCATGCCTCCGAAAGACGAAGATGCCAAGTCCTTAAGCCAGCACCGTCAGCAGATGGAGCAGTACGTGGATTACCGGAATTATCTGACCTTCAGTATGTACGAACGAGTGGAAGATGAAGATGGAAATGTGAAAAAAAATGCGGTCGATGACATGGCAGGGCGTGATTCCGGAGGAGAAGGACAGAACCCGAAATATGTGGCACTTCTGGCTGGATTTGCAATGCTTTATATGCAGCAGACAAACCGCGATTCCAAGATAAGACTGGTACTTTTGGATGAAGCATTTTCCAAAATGGACAAAGAACGAAGCGAAGTCTGCCTGCACTACGCAAGAGAACTGGAATTACAGTTGATCGTGTGCGTACCGGACGAGCGGCTGCAGTCTTTGATTCGAAATGTGGACAGTGTGTACGGATTTAGAAGATATCAGAATCAGGTAAGTATGATGCATATCGATAAAGGAGAATATCTGGATATGATTGAGGGGAAGATTTGACTCGCATGAGTCAAATCTTCCCTTGAAACTTTCCCCTGAAACTCTTCCGCTAATACGCATTTTTAATTTGTTTCTGTAGAATTTCAAATGGCGCCGGTCCGGTATCGAGGATGCATTGGTGGAACTGATTCTGGGTGAAATCATCTCCCCAGGTTTTTATTGCCAGTTTCTTTAATTCCAGAAATTCCACGTATCCAATGTAATATTTGAGATAATTGCCGGGATCTGCGACAATCAGATCAAAAATGTCCTCGATTGTCTTTTCATTCGTGATTCCATAGGTTCGGAAAAAGGCAACTGTTTCAGCAAGAGTCCAGCCGTCATAGTGGATGCCCATATCGGCGAGGGCGTAAAGTCCGAGAATGACGGAGGCATTATGTTGGAGAAGTGTTGCCATATCATGAGAAAGCGGGGAATAGTAATAACTCAGCATTTCACAATATGTAGCCCAACCTTCGGTATATCCGCCAAATGACAGAAGATCTCGAATCGGAGGGTGTTTGGTGGCGGAGTAGTAGACCGTCTGATATAAATGCCCCGGATAACCTTCGTGTGCCAGAGTTGTAAAGAGAGTCAGGTCATCAGAAATGTGTCCGGGATTAATATAGATGACGTTTTCGCCACTGTTATCAATTGGCGGAATCATGTAAAAAGCAGGACTTAAATATTCTTCCATAGCTTCCTGAACATATTTTATTTCGAAAGAAACTTTTGGAGGTTCTGGGAATGAGCCGGATATTTTATCTTGCAGCGTATTTAAAATGTTGACCGGATCGTCAGAAGAAAATTCGGTACCGTGACCTTTGAATAAATCAGAAGCCGCTCCCGGTGTGGTACCTTGTACAGAGCCAGAATGAGCTTCAGAGTTCTTAAGGGAACTGGAATTGTTTAATAATTTCTGCATCGCCAGCAGGTCACTTTGAATTTGTCTTTGTGCAAGTTTCTGAAGCTGTGGAATGGTTCTGGCAGAACCGGTCTGTTCTTTTACTGAGAGTTCATAATATTTTTTCCCATCAGCAAGATAACAGAGCCCCCGTTTGTTTTTTCCGGTATCACGAAGATTTTGGAGTCCGTCACTAAGAGAAGTGAACGCTGGAAGAACGTAATTTAAGACGGCGTCACGATTTTGTTTCTTATAATCCTCAGAAGTTACAGCAGGCAAATTCAAAGCGTCAATTTTAGAATCAAATGTGGCATAAAGATAGTTATTTTTCATGGTGGCAAATGTCTGACATTCCGTGATAATGTCGTCGGCGACGTAGGAAGCCATGAAAAGCCCGGCGCTGCTTTTTGCTTTCTCAAATGTGAGAATAGATTGAAAATAATCGGGAATGGTAGTCAGAAGTTTCAGGTAAGTGTCAATATCATCAGTATTATAAAAACGATACTCTGACAGAAGAATAGGAAGCTGTGCCTGAGTGCCGGTAAGTGGTGTGAGAGGTTCTTCATATAAAAGATACGGCCCCATTTCCAAAGAAGAGGTATAAGAGTGTTCAAGAATGTCGTAAGTCAGCTTATTATGATCAGACAGCTTGTTCCGTTTGAACTGATGAAGGCTTGCAAGAGCATTTTCCACAGAAGCACATATAAGCGCCGAGTCCGTTCCGGCGTATCCACAGGAGACAGGTGGATTTTGAATTCCATAAGATTCCGGATTTTTTACTGTGTAATGAAGCGTGATCGTATTCGCGGACACCTCCTGTCTAAATAGTTCCTCCACGTATCGATCGAAGCGGGAATTCATATCCAAAGCTGAATTTCCACCAACAATCGCACTTAGAAGCAGCGCAAAAATCAGCAGACCGGACATAAAACCAACCAACAGAAAGTGCCGTTTTTTATAAAGTGACATACAAAGAATCCTTTCAGTGCCTTTCTATAATATTTATGAACAGAGTTCGGAGAAAATGTGTTATCATGGAATACATGACATAGAAAAAATGCCGAGGCATTCTTGAAAAAAAGTGATTTTTGTAAAATGTGTAGTGAATTTACAGAAAATCACATTTGAAAGGAGTTAGAAAATGCAGTTAACACATTTTGATGAAAATGGAAAAGCAATCATGGTCGATGTTACGGAGAAAAATGACACAGTCCGGGAGGCTACGGCAAAAGGACGTATCCTGGTGAGCAAGGAAGTCTACGATGCGATTGAAGCCGGAACAGTCGGAAAGGGGGACGTGCTCGGAGTGGCAACAACTGCCGGAATTATGGGTGCAAAGAGAACTTCCGAACTGATTCCGATGTGCCATATTCTTCCAATCACAAAATGCCGTGTGAATTTCGAGATGAAACCAGAGGAATGTGCAATTGACTGTTATTGTACAGTAAAAGTGACCGGGAAGACAGGCGTGGAGATGGAAGCCCTCACAGGTGTCAGTGTGGCACTCCTTACTGTATATGATATGTGTAAAGCCATCGATAAATCTATGGAAATCGGAGAGATTTATCTTTGTCATAAAAGTGGCGGAAAAAGTGGTGAGATCAGAAACGAAAAGATTGACGGTCAGAAAGCAAGGCCTTGCCAGAACTAAGGGAGCGCTAAATCCGTTGACAAATAAGAGGTTATTGCTATAATAATTTTATTATATATTAGAAATGGTGGGACAGATGAAGTTAGGCGCAGTAATATTGGTGACCGGAGTCGGGATACCAGATGAGGAGATGGAAAAGTTTCTTGAGATGAAGAGACCGACCATTTTCGAACAGATGATTGTAAGCTATCAACGTGCGGGTGTGGCAGACATTGCTCTGGTCACACGGGATGGAATGGCAGATAAGATAGAGCAGACATTGCATCGTCGCGGGGTTACATTTTTGGATATAGAGTCAGATTCCTTTGAATTAGCAGTTCTGAAGGGACTTTCTTATCTATCGGATACATGCGAACGTATTTTTGTCGGAGATATTCGTTTTCCTTTTTTTCAACCGGATATATTGTTAATGATGCAGAAGCGTCAGGCAGAATTGCTTGGTGCAGTATATGGAGGTATGTTTGGCGACTTAATCTGTACCAGTCAGGCCTGCGCAAGAAATATCTGCAAAAAACTGGAACAACAGATTGAAGAGAGTGCAGAGATGGCAGAAGGAACCGTCAGAAGTACCGGTGTGGCGGCTTTCTGGAAGCAGTTCGGTTATCGGATCGCGCATATAGAGGTTGAGAATGAAGGGATTCTTGTGAAGGTGACATCTGCACGGGAATATGAAGAAAGACGGCAGATATTTGCAGAGAAGCAGATACGAGGTCATGTGAAAGTAAGTCTTGCAGTGAATCGTTCTTTTTTTGGACCGGGTGCTGTAACACTTCTGACTCAGATTGATCGTCTGGGTTCTGTGCGGGAGGCCTGCGCAAAGACCGGTATGTCTTACAGTAAAGGCTGGAAGCTCATCCATACAGCGGAGGAAGAGACTGGCTGGAAGATCGTGGAGCGCATGAGCGGTGGAAAGAATGGTGGCGAAGCCTATATAACTGAGCGTGGGCATATGCTTCTTGAAAAATATGAACTTTACAGGGAACGCGTTGAAGCGGCAGCTCAGGACATTTATAAAGATGTTTTTCAAGACGGTGAATTATTTTAATTGAATTCTGGAATTAAGTTAAAAGCACTTCTACAGGCGACGGGCAGCTAATAACAAAAAGGGAAAGAAGACTGGCGCATGAGAATTTTAATAAGAGGAGCAGGAGATCTGGCTACAGGAATTGCATATCGCCTATATAAATGCGGATTTGAAATTATTATGACAGAGACGAAAGTTCCATTGACTGTACGACGGACAATTGCATTTTCTAGAGCAGTGTATGAAGGAAATGCAGAAGTAGAACATGTTACTGCGAAACTGACTGACGGACCGGAACAGATAGATGATAGAATAAAAAAGGGGTATATACCGCTTCTTGTGGATCCAGGACTTAAGTATCTGAAAGAGTATAAGGCAGATGTAGTTGTAGATGCAATACTGGCAAAAAAAAATCTGGGAACAACGATAGACGCTGCTGAATTTGTAATTGGGGTCGGACCTGGATTTACCGCTGGAAAAGACTGCCACGTAGTAGTGGAGACTATGAGAGGACATAATCTTGGTAAAGTGATCCATGAAGGCTGTGCAATTCCGAATACAGGAATCCCGGCAGAAATAGGAGGATATTCTATTGAAAGGATCATCCGTGCATCGGCAGACGGACTTTATGAACCTGTGGTTAAAATCGGTGATCATGTGGAAAAAGATCAGATTGTTGCTTATAGCGGTGGAAAATCTGTCCGAGCGTTGATGAGTGGTATTGTCCGGGGAATGCTGCAGCCAGGGGTAAATGTTACAATTGGCATGAAATGTGGAGATATTGATGCCAGATGTGAGGAAGAATATTGCTATACAATTTCGGATAAAGCCAGAGCAATCGGTGGCGGGGTACTGGAAGCGATCATGGAGCACTTCAATGGAGAAAAACATATTCTATAAGAAATGATGCGTGGGACAGGACAAAGAAGTTGTGAATTTTGAAGAATATGACGAATTGGTTGACAAAAAAACCTATTTTGTTATAATATATTATATAAATTTGAGCGAAATTATAGGGGATTTGTTTACCTTAGATAAAAGGTGAAAAATCCCTATTTTAATATCAAAAAAATTGATATTAAAATAACTGAGAAATGTTATAAAAATATTTTTTTAAACTGCGAATTGTTTTGAAAAAATATTCGGAGGGAATGGATAAAATGAAATTAATGCGAACGGAAGATGCAGTGGGGCAGGTATTGTGCCATGACATCACACAAATTATCAAAGGCGTTACGAAGGATGCCGTATTTCGAAAGGGCCATATTATTACAGAGGAAGACATACCGGTACTTTTAAGTGTGGGGAAAAATCACATTTATATTTGGGAGAACAATGAGAATATGCTTCATGAAAATGATGCAGCTAAGATCTTGTATGATATGTGTGCAAATAAGCACATGACCCCATCGGAAATCAAAGAAGGAAAAATTGAACTGATCGCGGAGTGTGACGGTCTTTTAAAGGTTGATACAGAGCGATTGAATGCAGTAAATGCGCTTGGTGAAATGATGATTGCCTGTCGTCATGGAAACTTTCCGGTAAAAAAGGGCGATAAGATTGCCGGGACAAGGATTATTCCGCTTGTTATTGAAAAAGAAAAAATGGAGCGTGCAAAAAAAGCAGCCGGTGAAAAACCGATTTTTGAGCTGATTCCATTTAAAAAGATGAAAGCTGCAATTGTAAATACTGGAAACGAAGTATTTTACGGAAGGATCAAAGATACATTTACACCGGTTATTATCGAAAAATTGAAAGAATATGGAGCAGAGGTCGTCGGGCATGTAGTAAGTGATGATAACCATGAACATATTACAGCGGCTATTCAGAAATTTTTGGATGAAGGGGTGGATATGGTACTTTGTACAGGCGGAATGAGTGTGGATCCAGATGACCGTACTCCGCTTGCGATTAAGAATACAGGTGCTGAGATCGTGACTTACGGAGCACCGGTACTTCCGGGAGCCATGTTCTTGCTGTCCTACTATGGAGAGAAAAAAAGACCCGTCATTGGTCTTCCGGGATGCGTTATGTATGCGAAACGGACTATTTTTGATTTAGTTCTGCCACGGATCGTGGCTGGAGAAATTCTGAAAAAAGCAGATATTGATACACTGGGAGAAGGCGGCTTATGTTTGAATTGTCCGGTCTGTACTTTCCCGAATTGCGGATTTGGAAAGTAGGTGAGTGCGGATGTGGGAATTCTTACAAAAATTAAAACAACTGCAGCCAGAGAGTAAAAATATCGTTTTGACAGGACTGACAGGAGAGGCACTTGGGGAAAAAGCGCTTGTATCGAATGGAAAGCTGGTATGGGCATCTGTTGCAGGGGGATTTTTAGAACAGCATGACCAGCAGATAGAGCAGTTAGAAGTAAATGGTATAGCGCTTGTTGATGGCGAAAAAATATTTGGTGAAGTTATAGGTGGACAGAAGAAAATCGTGATCTGTGGTGGGGGACATGTTTCCATGCCGATTATTCAGCTTGGCAGACAGATTGGATGTTATGTAACAGTACTGGAAGACAGACCTAAATTTGCAGATAACGCCAGAAGAGCAGGAGCAGACAAAGTTATTTGTGATACATTTGAAGCGGGACTGGAACAGATTCCCGGTGATTCAGATACGTTTTTTGTAATCGTTACCCGCGGACATGTGTATGATCGGATTTGTCTGGAAAGTATTGTAAGAAAACCACATGCGTACATTGGAATGATGGGAAGCCGCAGAAGAGTGGCACAGGTAAAACATAGTGTCCTTGAAAATGGAGCCGATCCACAGGTGATCAGTCAGTTACATTCTCCGATCGGTCTGGATATAAAGGCGGAGACACCGGAAGAAATTGCAATATCCATTATGGCAGAAATTATACAGGTCAAGAATCAGGATAAACGAGGAGCCGGTTATTCGAATGAGATCAGAGATGCAATTGTGAAATGTGAGGATCAGAAAAAGATATTGGCAACGATAGTCGAGCGAAAAGGAAGTGCGCCAAGAAGCGTTGGAACAAAGATGTTGATCTTGGAAGACGGACGATGTGTAGACACTATTGGGGGCGGCTGTATTGAAGCATCGATTGTCAGCAAAGCGTTATTAATACTGCGAGGATGCGCAAAAGCGCCACAGATCGTGCATGTGGATATGACTGGTGCAGATGCCGAGGAAGAAGGCATGGTGTGTGGTGGTAAAGTAAAGGTATTGTTGGAGGAAGTTTAAAGATTTATGAAGGATCAGTATGGAAGAATAATAGATTATATGAGAATTTCCATTACGGATCGGTGTAATCTCCGGTGTCGGTATTGTATGCCGGAAGGAGTAGAATTAGTTCCGATGAAGAACATTCTTTCTTACGAAGAAATTGAGATGGTCTGTCAGGCGGCTGCAAAGGCCGGAATCCGTAAATTCAAAATTACAGGAGGAGAACCGCTAGTAAGACTGGGGTGTACGGAATTGATTGGAAAGATTAAGAAGATTCCGGGAGTAGAGCAGGTAACAATGACTACGAATGGTGTCCTGCTGTCAAAATATTTACCAGAACTATTGGAAAATGGGCTGGATGCGGTGAATATTAGTCTGGATACACTGGACCGGGAACGTTATCAGGTAATTACCGGACGGGACGAACTTTTCAGGGTGCTGGAAAGTGTGGATCAGGCAGTAGATGCCGGAATCCCGGTGAAAATCAACAGTGTACTTCAAAAAGGCATGAATGAGGATGAATTTCTGGCACTTGCAAGATTGACGCTGGAGAAAAAGCTGGATGTACGTTTTATTGAGATGATGCCGATTGGGCTTGGAAAAAAGTTTGAGACGATTTACAATGAAGACATTTTGGAAGAGTTAAAGAAACAATATCCTGATATTCAGGAAGATCGGCAGATTCATGGAAATGGACCGGCAGTTTATGTGAAGCTTCCGGGCGGGCAGGGAAGTGTAGGATTTATCAGTGCACTTCATGGAAAATTCTGTCAGTATTGTAACCGGATACGCATGACGGCGCAAGGGTGTTTAAAACCTTGCCTGTGCTATGGAAAAGGCGTGGAATTGAAGGACATTTTTGACAGGCATGAAAAGCCGCAGAGATGCGGAACAACAATGGCAGATCAAGAAACATTGGAATATTTGTATCAGGCAATCACGGAGGCAATTCAGTTAAAGCCAAAAAGCCACCGTTTTGAAAATTTAAGTGAAATTACAGAAGACAAGAAAATGAGTCAAATTGGGGGATAGAGTTGTGGGAAAGATATTAGCAATCTGTATTAGTGAGAAAAAAGGAACCCAGAAAAAACCGATCGAGTCTGCAAGACTGGTGGAAGAATGGGGAATTGAAGGAGATGCCCATGTGGGTAAATGGCACCGTCAGGTGAGCATGCTTTCATTTGAAAAGATTGAAGCATTTCGAGAAAAAGGTGCAGACGTAGACTTTGGAGCATTCGGAGAGAATCTTGTTGTGGAAGGGTTTGATCTGAGTAAAGTCCCGGTAGGAACGAAATTTCAGATTGGAGAAGCAATTTTGGAATTGACGCAGATTGGAAAAGAATGCCATAGTCACTGTGCAATCTACAAGGTTATGGGTGATTGTATCATGCCAAGAGAAGGTGTGTTCACAAGGGTTCTGAAAGGTGGCGAGATTAAGGCTGGTGATGAGATCACAATGCTCCCATTGGAAAAAGATCGTCCGTTTACGGCGGCGATTATTACTTTGAGTGATAAAGGTGCTGCAGGAGAGCGGGAGGATAAGAGTGGTCCATTGATTCAGGAGATGCTTATGAAGGAAGGATATGATGTGATAGAGACATTACTGCTTCCGGACGGAGAGCAGCCTTTGAAGCATCAGCTTATGAGACTGGCAGACCAGAGACAGGTCAATGTGATCTTTACGACAGGTGGGACCGGATTTGCAGAAAGAGATGTGACACCAGAGGCAACACAGGCAGTCTGTGACCGCATGGCGATGGGAATTGCAGATGCGATCCGTCAGTATTCACTTTCTATTACCGGAAGAGCAATGCTAAGCCGGGCTGTATCCGGAATTCGAAAAAAGACGTTGATCGTCAATCTTCCGGGAAGCCCGAAGGCTGTAAAAGAGAGTCTGGAGTATGTATTACCGCATCTGGGACATGGACTTGGAATTTTGCGTGGCACAGATGGTGAATGTGGAAATAGCTGATAATTTATGATATTAGTGAGGATAATAATAGCGGTTGCATGTGAGAGCAGACATGAAAATGTGTAAACACGCATAAACGACCGCTATATTATTTATAACACCGATTATTTTTGTAAAACGAATCGCATTTTCAAAAACAGTCATTATGCTAATCCAAAAGAGGGAGAAACGAGATGAAAAAAAGAGTCTTAGCAACATTACTTGCAATGTCTATGGTATTAGGACTTGCAGCATGCGGAAGTAAATCCGACAGCAAAGATGACAAAAAAGAGGAGACAAAAACAGAGGCGAAGGCTGATGATGCAGAAGATGTAGAGCTTCAGGTATTTATTGCCGCCAGCTTGAGCAAAGTTATGGATGAAGTCGCAACAGAGTATCAGAAAGATCATCCAAATGTGAAGATTACATTTAATGCAGATAGTTCAGGAACACTGCTTACACAGATCGAGGAAGGATATGCGTGTGATGTATTCTTTTCAGCAGCTCAGAAACAGATGGATCAGCTGGAGAAGACAGACGGACTTGTAGTTGACGGAACACGTAAGAATGTTGTAAACAACCAGGTCGTAGTTGTAACACGTAAAGACAGTGGAACAAAGGTTACCGGACTTGAGACTTTAAAAGATGCTTCCAGTATCGCTCTTGCAGGTGGAAGCGTACCGGTTGGTAAATATACAAGACAGGCACTTGTAAACCTTGGAATTCTTGACAAAGTTGATGATGTATCCACAATTCCTACAGAGACAATCTCCGAGAAACTTGGCGGAGTTGAGATCAGCGAGCAGGATAACGTAAGTAAAGTATTGGCAGCAGTTGTAGAGGGATCTTGTGAAGTTGGTACAACATACTATTCTGATACATATGGATATGAGGATGAGCTTAATATCCTTCAGACAGTAAGCTATGATCTTACAGGAAATGTAATCTACCCGATCGCTCAGGTTAAAAATGACGAAGCAAGTGATGCAGAAGTCTCAGAAGCAAAAGATTTCATCGATTTTGTAACATCTGATAAAGCAAAAACAATTTTCCAGAAATACTACTTCGATACAGATGTAGAGTAAGAAATGTCTTTCCTAAGCCAGCAAAAAGTTGACTGGGAATTAAAAAAGCAATAATGAAAAGTCCCTTTCCTGCCTCAAAACAGGTCAGGGACATTCTTGAAGTCGGAGGAGGAATATAGATGGATGCAATGGAATCGATTATTAAAAATTTGGACTGGAGCCCGCTTTTTATATCATTAAAAACAGGAATCGTGGCGACTTTTATATCATTCTTTTTAGGAATTTATGCGGCGAGAAAAGTGGTAAAGACAACACCGGGCAAGAAGGCGGTCATTGATGGAATACTGACACTGCCGATGGTACTGCCACCGACTGTCGCAGGTTTCTTCCTGCTTTTGATCTTTAGTAAAAGAAGACCATTTGGAATTTTTTTGTATGAGACATTTGATATTAAGGTCGTGCAGTCATGGCTTGGTTGTATTATTGCAGCAACCGTTATCGCATTTCCGCTAATGTATCGTAATGCAAGAGCTGCTTTTGAACAGTTAGATGTCAATCTGATTTATGCAGGGCGCACACTTGGTATGTCTGACATCCGGATTTTCTGGAAAGTTGTGATTCCAAGTGCAGGACCTGGAATTGCATCCGGAACTATTCTTACATTTGCAAGAGCCCTTGGAGAGTACGGAGCAACATCTATGCTGGCTGGAAATATTCCCGGAAAGACGGGAACGATTTCTCAGAAAATTGCTATGGTCATTCAGGATGGAGATTATGCAACAGCGGGAGTATGGGTAGCGATCATTATGCTCATCGCATTTCTTGTAATCTTTTCCATGAATTTTATATCCGGCACAAAGATGAAGAATATCAAACACTGGTAGCTCCGGTTAAACAACATACTGCATCTTCTGTATGTTGTTTGAGTTGCCAGGCATACGACAAAAAGAAATTGTGGATGGAGAATGCATGGGATTGGGATTGTACGGGAAATTGTGGAAAGATACGGGAAGGATAAAAAATGGGAATTAAAGTAGATATTAAGAGAAAACTGGGAGAATTCAGTCTTGATATACATTTTCAGACAGAATCGAAACGAATCGGGATTCTGGGAGCATCCGGGTGTGGAAAAAGCATGACGCTTAAGAGTATCGCGGGGATTGAGACACCGGATTTTGGAATGATACAGATTGATGATAAGGTGCTGTTTGATTCGGCCAATAAAGTGGATTTAAAACCACAGAAAAGAAATGTCGGATACCTCTTTCAGAATTATGCGTTGTTTCCAACTATGACAGTTGCAAAAAATATTGCGGCAGGTCTAAAAGGAAGCAAGGAAGAAAAGCAGAAAAAAGTACAGGAAATGATTGAAAAATTTGCGCTGGCAGGACTTGCTGACCGGTTGCCGGGACAACTTTCCGGTGGGCAGCAGCAAAGAGTTGCACTAGCGAGGATTATGGCGTATGAGCCGGATGTCATTCTGTTGGATGAGCCATTTTCCGCATTGGACGTATTTTTAAAAGACCGGCTTCAGCAGGAACTGATTGAGATGCTGAAGGATTATGAAGGAACTGTTATTATGGTATCGCACAGCAGAGATGAAATTTATCGTTTCAGCGAGGAACTGTTGATCATGGATCAGGGGAAACCGGTCATTTATGGAGAAACGAAAAAAATATTTGCAAAGCCTGTATATAAAGAGGCAGCAAAACTGACCGGTTGTAAGAATTTTTCCAGAATAAAACGCGTAGATGCACATACGGCAGAGATTCTTGACTGGGGAATTACATTACATACGAATCAGGAAATCGATGAACAGGCAGTTTGGCTTGGCTATCGGGCTCATGATTTTGTGCCGGTGTGGGGAAAGCGAAAGGAGAACTGTCTAAAGATAAATGTTGAAAGTGAGGCAGCACTTCCTTTCGAAAGAAATTATTATCTTTACCCGGAAGGGGAAGAAAATCAGGATAAACAGACAATCTGCTGGTTTCTTCAGAGAGAAAAGTTGGAAAAAATCGGAGAAAAAGGAATGCCGGATTATCTGGAGCTTACGGAAGAGGGCATGATGTTTCTGAGAGGATAAAAGAGAGGTTTCAGTAGTTGCGGGTTTTATCGGGGTATGTTAGACTAAGCATAAGTAGATTTAGAAAAAAATCCAAAACGAGGAGGAAAAAGGTATGAAGAGAATGAAAAGAGTATTGGCTTTGGGGATGGCGGTACTGATGTGTATGGGGCTGACTGCATGTGGTAAAGATTTTGATGCGGCAGGATACACAAAATCGGTATTAGATGCAAATTATCATGCGCAGTATGATAAATATGCCGAATACCGTGGAATTTCTGAGAGTGATGCGAAAAAAGAAGTGACAGAAGGTATGAGAACTCAGATTGAGAGCGCATTTTCAGGAATGGACGTAAGTGACGAGATGATGGATAAATACATAGAGGTAGCTGATAAGGCCTATGATCTGGCAGATTTCACAGTAAAAGATGCCAAGAAACAGGACGATGACAGCTATGTAGTAACTGTCGTGATCAAGCCATCAGATATATTCAGTAATTCTTCCAACTATGTAAATGATATTGCAACAGAGTATGCAGATCAGGGAAAAGATCCGACACAGACAGATGTGCTTATGGATATTTTAGTTGAGAGCCTGAACCGTGCGATTGAAGCAAACTCTTACGGTGAAGAGACGACATTGGAAGTTCACGTAACAGCGGACAAGGATGGGGCATACGGAATCGAAGAATCAGAGATGGAGACACTGGAAGCTACTATGTTCCCAGGCGAATAAATTAGACAAAACAAAGTATTTAATAGCCGGGGTGTTAATGGCAAGGTATTAATGGCAGGGTATTAATAGCTGGCCATAGGAAAGCTATATAAAAGGCTTGACATGCCAGTCCTTACTGTGCTACGATTTTTACGTTGAAATTCTTTTATATCTATATAAAAGAGATGTAAATATTCATAAGATAGCCAGAATGATTTATGGAAATTGCTGAATATTGAAAATGAAACAGAAAATGCGTGGAAAAAGAGAGTACGGTTGGAAAGATTCTACAGAGAAGCCCCGGTTAAGCTGAGAAGGGCGGATTGGAACAAGCGGAAGATGGCTTTGGAGCAGTGAGTGTGAAGAGTGGCAGACAGGTCAGAGATTTAGCACTTAATGGGATTCGCCCATTACAGCGAAAGAGTGTAGATGGCACTCGATGAGGTTCTGATCCGTGAGGATAGAGCGAAAAGAAGTGGTAACGCGGAATATCCCGCCTTCTCAGTATGAGAAGGCGGTTTTTTTGTATAGGTAGGAAATTGCATTTCCTACCTATACAAAAAGCCACCGGCAGGATGTGACAAAAATTATCATTAAATAATGAAAAATTAAGATTATAGAAGGAGAGAAGAATATGTGTGAGAAATGCAACAAAGGAAAGTATTATATTACTACAGCGATTGCTTATGCATCAGGCAAACCGCATATTGGTAATACTTATGAGGTCGTTCTTGCAGATGCAATTGCAAGATACAAAAGAAGTCAGGGATACGATGTATTTTTCCAGACAGGAACTGACGAACATGGTCAGAAAATTGAACTGAAAGCGGACGAGGCAGGTATTACACCAAAACAGTTCGTTGACAATGTAGCGGGAGAGATTAAGAAGATCTGGGATTTAATGAATACTTCCTATGATAAATTTATCCGTACGACTGATGAGGATCATGAAGCACAGGTCAAGAAAATTTTCAAAAGACTGTACGATCAGGGAGACATTTATAAGAGTTCATACGAGGGAATGTACTGTACTCCTTGTGAGTCCTTTTGGACAGAGTCTCAGTTAGTAGACGGAAAATGTCCGGATTGTGGACGCGAATGTAAACCAGCGAAGGAAGAAGCATATTTCTTCAGAATGAGCAAATACGCTGACCGTCTGATCGATTATATCAACACGCATCCGGAATTTATTCAGCCTGTATCTCGTAAAAATGAGATGATGAACAATTTCCTTCTTCCAGGTCTTCAGGATCTGTGCGTGTCCAGAACATCCTTCACATGGGGAATTCCGGTTGACTTTGATCCAAAGCATGTTGTGTATGTATGGCTGGATGCCTTGACAAACTACATCACAGGAATCGGATACGATTGTGATGGAAACAGCACAGAGCAGTTCAAGAAAAACTGGCCTGCAGATTTACATTTGATCGGAAAGGATATTATCCGTTTCCACACCATTTACTGGCCAATCTTCCTGATGGCACTGGATCTTCCACTTCCAAAACAAGTATTTGGACATCCATGGCTTCTGCAGGGCGATGGTAAGATGAGTAAATCCAAGGGAAATGTATTGTATGCTGATGAATTGGTAGATTTCTTCGGAGTTGACGCAGTACGTTACTTCGTACTTCATGAGATGCCATTTGAGAATGACGGAGTTATTTCCTGGGAGCTTATGGTAGAGCGTATGAATTCCGATCTGGCAAATACACTTGGAAATCTGGTCAACAGAACCATTTCTATGACAAATAAATACTTTGGCGGAACGGTGACGAATAAAGGTGTTGCTGAGACAGAAGAAGACAAAGCAGTTGATGCGGATCTGAAAGCAATCACAGAGGATACGCCAAAAAGAGTGGAAGCTAAGATGGACGAGCTGCGTGTGGCAGATGCGATCACAGAGATTTTCGTACTCTTCAAACGCTGCAACAAATACATCGACGAGACAATGCCGTGGGCACTTGCAAAAGAAGAGGCTAAGAAAGACCGTCTGGAGACAGTGCTCTATAATCTGATCGAGAGCATCAAAACAGGCGCAAGACTTCTGGAGTCCTTCATGCCAGAAACATCTGAGAAGATTCTTGCACAACTTGGTGACGGAAAAGTGACAGAAAAGCCGGAAATTCTTTTCGCAAGATTAGACGTAGAAGAAGTAATGAAGAAAGTAGAAGAACTTCACCCACAGATGACAGCAGAAGAGAAAGAGAATCAGGCAGATGGTGAAGAAGAGACAGTAATCGATATTGATGCAAAACCAGAAATTACATTTGACGACTTCGGAAAAATGCAGTTTCAGGTAGGTGAGATCATCTCATGCGAGGCAGTCCCGAAATCTAAGAAATTACTGTGCTCACAGGTAAAAATCGGAAGTCAGGTAAAACAGATTGTATCCGGAATCCGCAAACACTATACACCAGAAGAAATGGTCGGCAAGAAAGTTATGGTACTTGTGAACCTGAAGCCGGCAAAACTTGCAGGAGTACTTTCAGAAGGAATGCTTCTGTGCGCAGAAGATGCAGAAGGAAATCTGGCCCTGATGACACCGGAAAAAGCAATGCCGGCAGGAGCAGAGATTTGCTAATATACAGAGCTTAAAAATTTTGTGTACGATGAAGTACAATTTAAAAAGGGACAGGTTAACAATCGCTGTAAGAAGCGGAAAAAGGCAGTTTAAATAATTACACAATTTAATTGGGGACGGGGTTTTTTCAAAAAAACCCCGTCCCCAAAGGAGGAAATATGAGTAAGATTAGAATTGGTATTGTAGGTTATGGTAATATTGGCCGTGGCGTTGAGCAGGCAATTAAGAGAAATGAGGACATGGAGTTGGCGACAGTTTTTACAAGAAGAGATCCTGCGTCTGTCAAAGTTGCGACTGAGGGTGCGAAAGTAGTGCACATGGATGATATGTTATCTATGAAGGGTGACGTGGATGTAATGGTTCTGTGCGGTGGTTCTGCAACGGATCTTCCGGTCATGGGTCCAGAGATTGCAGCGAATTTTAACACAATTGACAGTTTTGATACACATGCCAAGATCCCAGAGTATTTTGCAAATGTGGACAAAGCTGCAAAAGAGGGAAATAATATCAGTATTATTTCTGTTGGCTGGGATCCGGGAATGTTCTCTTTGAACCGTCTCTATGCGGAGTCTATTCTTGTCCAGGGAAGCACATATACATTCTGGGGCAAGGGTGTAAGCCAGGGACATTCTGATGCTATCCGCCGTATCCCGGGTGTGAAGAATGCGATCCAGTATACAGTTCCTGTTGACGAGGCTGTTGATCAGGTGAGAAGTGGAAGTGAGCCAAAGCTGACTACAAGAGACAAACATACGCGTGAGTGCTATGTCGTAGCGCAAGAGGGTGCCAACAAAGCTGAGATTGAAAATGCGATCAAGACTATGCCGAATTATTTTGATGAATACAACACGACCGTTCATTTTATTTCTGAGGAAGAGCTGAAGAGAGACCACAGCAAGATGCCTCATGGTGGATTCGTGATCCGCACAGGTGAAACTGGAGAAGAGAGCAACAAGCATGTGATTGAGTATTCTCTGAAACTGGATTCTAATCCAGAGTTCACAGCGAGCGTTCTGATTGCTTATGCAAGAGCAGCTTACCGCCTGAATCAGAAGGGCGAGAACGGAGCAAGAAGTGTATTTGATATCGCGCCTGCATTATTATCTATGAAGACACCAGAGCAGCTCAGAAAAGAGATTCTGTAATATGATTATCGATACACATGGACATTACGATGACGAACAGTTCGATGTGGACCGGGAAATGTTGCTGACGAACTTAAAGGAGCGTGGGCTGAAAGCAATTGTGACGGTGGGTGCTTCTATGCAGACAAGTGAAAATGCACTTGCGCTGGCACATCAATATCCGGCAGTTTATGCGGCTGTCGGTGTCCATCCGGACGAGGTCGGCGAGTTGAACGATGATGCGCTGGCGCGTCTGGAGGAAATGTGTTACGATCCGAAGGTGGTTGCTGTCGGTGAGATTGGTCTTGATTACCACTGGGATGTGGAGCCGAGAGAGGTTCAACAGAAGTGGTTCATCAGACAGCTTGATCTGGCGAGAAAGGTCGGGCTTCCGGTAAATATCCACAGTCGTGATGCGTCGGAAGATACATTTCGTATTATAAAGGAGCACGCATCGGATCTGACCGGAATTATCCACTGTTTTTCCGGTTCAAAAGAGCTGGCGGCTGAGTATGTGAAACTGGGATATTATATCGGAGTCGGTGGTGTCGTCACTTTTAAAAATGGAAAGAAACTAAAAAGTGTCGTGGAAGCAATACCACTGACATCGATTGTACTGGAAACGGATTGCCCGTACCTGGCACCGGAGCCGAACCGCGGCAAGCGAAATGAATCTGCATATATCCAGTATGTGGCAGAGGAGATCGCCCGGCTGAAAGGAATTTCTGTGGAGGAGGTTCTTGCACAGACTGAGATAAATGCGAAGCAGGTATATCAGCTGGGAGATGACTCCCAGCGGATATAGCCTCCGGCAGGATTGCAGAGGTGCGCAGTAGAAGTATGTCATGCAATTGCATGACGCGCACCTCGCAGCAAGAATGCCGAGGCATTCTTGAACAGCTGCGGGCAGTATCATAAATTAAAAATATGTGAAGTGATATGTCGGAAATTTCATACAATCTTAATAACATTTTTTATCGACATAGTGTATAATATCTTTAATGGCAACAGTGCCGGTACGAGGAGGACAATCCTTCCAGTACCGGCACTTGAGCCAAATGAACATAAATTGCTGTTTGTTCATCTGGCTTATGGTTTGATGGAATGAAGGAGTAATAGAAAGAAGTATGAGTAAACCAACACTTGGAAATCCACAAAATACAATTGAAATATTGCAAAAGTATCATTTTAATTTTCAGAAGAAATTCGGACAGAATTTCCTGATTGACACGCATGTGCTTGAGAAGATTATCAGTGCGGCCGGAATTACAAAAGATGACATGGTTCTGGAGATTGGACCGGGAATCGGTACCATGACCCAATATCTGGCTGAGGCGGCAGGAAAGGTAGCTGCCGTGGAGATTGATAAGAATCTGATCCCGATTTTGGAAGATACTCTCAGCGAGTATGACAATGTCATGGTGATCAATGATGATGTACTGAAAGTAGATATCCGTGGTCTTGTGGAGAAGGAGAACGGCGGACGTCCGGTGAAGGTGGTTGCGAATCTTCCATATTACATTACGACTCCGATCATTATGGGGCTGTTCGAAGGAAATGTTCCGGTTGAAAGTATTACGGTCATGGTGCAGAAGGAAGTTGCAGACCGTATGCAGACCGGACCGGGAAACAAGGATTACGGAGCATTGTCACTGGCTGTCCAGTACTATGCAGATCCGTATATAGTGGCAAATGTACCTCTGAACTGCTTTATGCCAAGACCGAAGGTTGGTTCCGCAGTCATTCGTCTTACAAGACATGCGGCTCCTCCGGTGAAAGTGGACAATGAGAAGTGGATGTTTGATATTATCCGAGCATCCTTCAACCAGAGAAGAAAGACACTGGCAAATGGATTGTCTAATTCTGACAAGATTGATTTGCCGAAAGATGTGATTACAGAAGCAATCGCAAAGCTTGGCAAAGGAGAAAGTGTTCGCGGTGAATCATTATCGCTGGAAGAATTTGCTGCGCTTAGCAACGACTTGTGGGAAAAGAAAGGGAGATGATTTATGGTAGGAAAGACAGTGAATAAAAGCGTAGACCGTGCATTATTTGAGATTACTCCGGAGATTCAGCATTTTGCAGGATTGTGTGAGAAGAATAATGCCATTGATAAAGAGCTGTATACTAAGTATGAAGTAAAAAGAGGGCTCCGTGACCTGAACGGAAAAGGTGTGCTTGCAGGACTGACCAATATTTCCGATGTATGTGCTAAGAAGATTGTGAATGGCGAAGAAGTTCCATGTGCCGGCAATCTTTATTACAGGGGTTACAATATCAAAGATCTGGTTGGCGGTTTCCTGAAAGAAGATCATTTTGGATTCGAAGAGATTGCTTATCTGCTTTTATTTGGTGAACTTCCGAGTAGTTCCGAACTTGAGATGTTTCATGAGACTCTGGTGGAGAGAAGAACGCTTCCGCCGAACTTTGTGCGTGACGTTATCATGAAGGCTCCGAGCGGCGACATGATGAACAGTCTGTCCAGAGAAATCCTGAATCTCTATTCCTATGATGATAAAGCAGACGATACGACGATCTCGAACGTGCTGAGACAGTGCCTGAACCTGATCAGCCAGTTCCCGATGCTGATGGTCTACAGTTATCATGCATATAATTTCCGCATGGGAGAAGATTTGTACATTTATGCACCACAGCCGAATCTGTCCACAGCTGAGAATATTCTGATGATGCTCCGAGAGGATAAGAAATATACGAAGCTTGAGGCAAGGATTCTGGACATGGCACTGGTGCTCCACATGGATCACGGCGGTGGTAACAATTCAACATTTACCACTCATGTAGTTACGTCCTCAGGAACAGATACGTACTCTACAATATCTGCAGCGATGGCATCTCTTAAGGGACCAAAGCATGGCGGTGCCAATATCAAAGTAACGCAGATGTTCGCAGATATGAAGGAAAAAATTTCTGACTGGACGGACGAAGACGAAGTACATCAGTATCTGGAAGACCTTTTGGATAAGAAAGCATTTGACAGGAAAGGACTGATCTATGGCATGGGCCATGCGATTTATTCTGTATCCGATCCGCGTGCGGAGATTTTCAAGCAATTCGTAGAGCAGCTTGCGAAAGAAAAAGGACGGGAAGAAGAGTACGCACTGTATGCCATGGTAGAGCGCATGGCTCCACAGGTCATCGGCGAAAAGCGTAAAATTTATAAAGGTGTAAATGCAAATGTGGACTTTTACAGTGGTCTTGTGTATAGTATGCTGGATCTTCCGGCATCTCTTTACACTCCGATTTTTGCGGCGGCCCGTATTGTAGGCTGGAGCGCCCACAGACTGGAAGAGCTCAAGAATGTAGATAAGATTATCCGACCGGCTTATAAGCCGTTGTCTCCATACCGTGAGTATGTGAAGATGGAAGATCGTTAGTCTCCGGTAAAAAAATAAAACCCTGCAGCGACCCAAAGCTTGCGGGGTTTTACTTTGTTTTTGACAATAAAATTCCGTTTCTTTTACTTAGGATCATACAGCCTGAAGAACTGGTTTGCTACGGCTTAGATAGGCGACAAGGATGTCGAAAAATTCACCGGCCGTTGGACGGACATATAATGGCCGCAGCGAGTAGGACTGAAGCTGATCATAACCATTTTCCCAACAGACTCTTATAACCGTGCGGATATCACGTTCAACACTTCCGACTGTCGCTTTATACTTTCTGGCAATCTCCGGATAAAGCTGTTTACTGATGGCAAGCAGATATTCCTCGTCTGCCAGACATAATTCAATTCCGTAACTTAGATAGCGATACCCCCTATATGTAGCACCTACTCCAAGGGTACGGATTACATAGTCAATGTCGTGAGTGTACATAGAAAACTCCCCCTTTATAAACTAGAAATTATGAAGTCTAAGTAAGTTTCATCTTTTGGTATTTTATCAAAATTTGTTGAAAATAAATGGGCTTAGATTTCGTTTACATTATGTTAGACATTTTTCGACGCTATTTTTGAAAATATTCATCATTTCTTAAGAAATCCATTCCTATGTCTTAAATTTTATTTGCTAATCTTGTATAGTAGATATGAGAGGTGAAAAGAGATGGCAAAAATATTAGTATGTGATGATGATAAAGAGATTGTAGAGGCGATTGAGATATATCTGACCCAGGATGGACATCAGGTTCTGGAAGCTTACGATGGAATCGAGGCAGTGGAGATCTTGAAAAAAGAAAGTGTAGATCTTCTGATCATGGATATCATGATGCCGAGAATGGACGGAATCCGGGCAACATTAAAGATCCGAGAGGAGAACAATATTCCGATTATTATTCTGTCTGCGAAATCCGAGGATGCGGACAAGATACTGGGACTTAATATCGGAGCTGATGATTATATAACGAAACCATTTAATCCGCTGGAGCTGGTTGCCCGTGTGAAATCACATTTGCGCAGATATATGCAGCTTGGAAGCACGACGATAAAGGAGAGCGAGGCAGTCTATACGGTCGGTGGACTGGCGATCAACGATGATCTGAAAGAAGTGACAGTAGATGGCGAGCCGGTGAAGCTTACACCGATCGAGTACAACATTTTGCTGCTGCTTGTAAAGCATCAGGGCAAAGTATTTTCCATTGACCAGATATATGAAAATATCTGGAATGAAAATGCAGTTGGTGTTGATAATACAGTGGCAGTGCATATTCGTCATATCCGTGAGAAGATTGAGATCAACCCGAAAGAACCAAGATATCTGAAAGTCGTGTGGGGCGTAGGGTATAAGATCGAGAAGCAGTAAAATCAGGTCGGGGTAAGACCGGCAAGAAAAAGCTAACAGAAGGGAGACGTTATGGAAAAGATATGGCATAAGAAAAAAAAGACCAGAATTTTGTTGATCATAATTGCAAATGTTATGGTTATTTCGATGATGCTCGGCGTTATGAGCATCATGTCTTACGCAGAACTTTTCGATGACCTTATAACAGGAAAACTTACGCAGAGCTATGAAGATTCCTATGACTTTGATACAGAGCTTATGAATAGTGCGTATCAAGTGATGTCCGGCATTGACAGTGAGCAGATGTTTGAGACAGATGGAAAGATTGACGAGGATAAGCTGGTCGATATTCAGGTATATAACAATAGTGAGACGATCAGTGGTCAGAATGAAAGCGGTCTTTCATATCGATTGGGAGATTTGTTGAATTGGTATCAGAAATTGATCTACAGTGAGAGTACCAGTTATGTCGGAGATACAAACACGGATTCAGCAGAATTAGAAGGCAACGACGCAGAAGATCTGAAGGCTCCGATTGTTTGTAAATTATCAGATGGAAGTTATCATTACTATAGTCAGGATGATTTTAATGAAAAGGTGTTAAATGGTGAATTAAAATTTGTAATGACAGATGGAATAGGTGCGGAGACATCGGAGCAGATCTTAGATGAGCTGGAAAATGTGGATATATCAGATAGAAATGAAATGACGGAAGAGGAAAAGAATTTTCGGGGAATCGAAGATGCAGAGGGAACTATGCTCTATGTAGATTGCTGGAAATATGATGGAGTGTTGTTCCGTGAGGAGGCAGCTCCACTGGAAGCAGAAAATCTCTTGCAGATAGTTAACGAGAATTCCAACTGGAATGGCAGGCTCAATGAAGCTTATAATATGCTGGAAAGCTGTATTTATCAGATTGGAGAGCGCTATGGAAATTATGAGAGCCTGACAGAGCAGTATAAAGAAGGAGATAGTAATTATTTCTATTATTATTTAGATTTAAAGAGTGGAAAAGTTGCCACAAATCGGGAGGAGCTTGGGCAGGAAAATAATATTGATGACGTTGCTAAAAGTGTTCGTAAGATGGGGAAATATGTCATAATAAAATCAAAACTGTCAGAGTTTGAAACGAATATTCAGGAAGCAGATGCAGAACTATGGCAGTCACAGACGGTTTATCTGAGTAATGTAGATAAAGGAGAGTTTGTGTTTATGACAGGTGTGGATACGAAGTATCCTGTAAAAGATAGTTATTATAAAAATGCACATTTTTATGAAAAGTATAGTCCGTTTGTCCGAGGAGTCAGTGCAGGAATGATTTTGGCGTTTTTAATATTTTGTGCCAGTGTAGTATGGCTTGTTGTGATCGCAGGTCGAACGGAAAGAGATGGAGAACTGCATTTATATAAATTTGACAGATGTAAGACAGAAATCGGAGCTGCAGCAGTTATATTTGCATGGTTCGTACCGTCACTATTGACTGTGCTTTTCATGGGAGCTGCAGGAATTATCTCCCAGAAAACATTTGTAGTAGGAAATGGTATTCTTTCTTACGAAACATTTTTTGGAATGATTGGATTCGGAGGACTTGCAGTCTATACATGTAATATGTTTCTCGTTGGTATTTTGAGTCTGGCCAGAAGAATAAAAGCAGGAATTGCATGGAAGAACAGTTTTCTGTACAGTGTCGTAGAGTTTGTGAAATTATTGATTCGAAATGCCGGACACATAGCAAAAATAATTGTTTTATATCTTGTTTATGTGGCAGTACATTGGGTGGCATATCTGGCATCAGGCTGGCCAAGTGCATTTTGGTCATTCGTGATTTTCATTGTGCAGACAGCAGGATTTGTAATCCTTGTCAACTGGGCAGTCGGACGACAGAAAATTAAAGAAGGTATTGAGAAAATCAGTGAAGGTGAGCTGGATTACAAGATTGATCTCGAAGACATACATGGAGAACAACGCAAGATTGCAGAACAAGTCAATTCTATCGGAAGCGGACTTGATGCGGCAGTCGAGAAGAATATGAAAAGTGAGCGGTTAAAGACAGATCTGATTACAAATGTATCTCACGATATCAAGACGCCGCTGACCTCCATTATTAATTATGTAAATCTCTTGAAACAAGAAAAATTTGATGATCCGAAGATTCAAAGATATATTGAAGTTCTGGAAGAAAAATCTCAGAGACTGAAGACTTTGACAGAAGATGTCGTAGAGGCATCAAAAGTCAGCTCAGGTAATATTTCTCTCGAGTTTATGAATATCAATATGATAGAACTCATCCAGCAGACGAGCGGAGAATTTGAAGAAAAATTCCAGGCCAGAAATCTGACACAGATCATGAATTTCCAGGAAGAAGATGCGATTGTTCGGGTAGACGGAAGAAGAATGTGGCGCGTGCTTGCAAATATTTATAATAATGCTGCAAAATATGCTATGGAAGGAACACGCATCTATGCAGATCTGCAGACACTGGACGGAAAAGTACTCTTTAGTCTGAAAAACATATCCGAGCAGCCACTTAACATTTCCTCGGCAGATGAACTGACTGAGCGATTCATTCGCGGAGACTTGTCAAGAAGTACCGAAGGAAGTGGACTGGGATTGTCGATTGCGAAGACATTGACCACAATGATGGGTGGAACATTTGATCTGTATCTGGACGGTGATCTATTCAAAGTCGTAATTATATTTAGTAAAGTTAGTTGATAAATTTTTAGTTAGGGACGTAGCATTTCGCCAAAGTGTCACGTTCCTAACTTTGTCTTGTTCCCAATCAACTTTTGCCCTGTCTCAAATTGACTTTTTCCCGTACCGCTAGTACAATATTACTACTATGAATGAATTAAAAAATATATTAGAACAAAATTTAAATGACAATTTTATATCGGCGGTTTTGAGTAATCCAAGAGATGAGAAGCTCGCGGCAAAGGTTAAGGTGCGCCCGGTACTCATGAAGGATATAAGGGTCTATCAGATGGAGACATTTCGTGGGAATCAGGCATTTCATGAGAATTTAAGTGCCGATGAGGCGTGCGAGAAGATGCTGGAGGCTATGGAGAATATGAAGCAGATGCAGCTTGTAACGGCGGATGCGGAATTTTCTGTGCTTATCAGCAAGAAGGGAAAGGTTACAATTAAGAAGAAGCAGAAGAAAGCAAAGATGCGCCTGCTGGATCTGAATCATAACCGGAAGAAACAATATATCTTGCAGGAAGGTGTACCGGTTCCGTTTTTACAGGATCTTGGTGTTATGACGGAGGAAGGAAAGATTGTGCATGCAAGGTTCGACAAGTTCCGGCAGATCAACCGGTTCCTGGAATTTATCTAGGATATTTTACCACAGCTTGATTCTGGAAGAGAGCTTACAATTCTGGATTTTGGCTGTGGAAAGTCTTATCTTACATTTGCTATGTATTATTATCTTCATGAGCTGAAATCTTATGACATCCGGATCATCGGTCTGGATCTGAAGACGGATGTAATCCGGAAATGTAACGAGCTGGCGAAGAAGTATCAGTATGATAAGCTGACGTTTCTGGAGGGAAATATTGCAGACTATACGGGCGCGGAGGAAGTAGATATGGTTGTGACACTTCATGCCTGTGATACAGCAACGGATTTTGCGCTGGCAAAAGCAATTGGCTGGAATGCGAAGGTTATTTTATCGGTGCCTTGCTGCCAGCATGAACTGAACCGGCAGATGAAGAACGATGTGCTTTCGCCGATCATGAATTATGGACTTTTGAAAGAACGTATGGCGGCACTTGTGACAGACGGACTACGTGCGGAGTATCTAAAGAGGGAGGGATACGACGTGCAGGTTCTGGAATTTATTGACATGGAACATACACCGAAAAATATTCTGCTTCGTGCGGTGAAAACAGGCCGCCGGGCAGACAATGAAGAGAGTATCCGCGCATGCGAGTCATTTCTTCGCGTGACACCGACACTGGGGAGACTGCTAGACGAAAAAGGGGAGCTTTAAATGAAATGGAAAAATCGCGTGATCCACGCAGGGGTACTGGTTCTGGTATTTCTTGCTGCGGTGGTCGTATTTGGCTATGTGACAAATAAAAAGAACAGTAACATGACAACAGATATGGGGGCAGCAACACGTCCCCAGATTGCGTTTTCCTATAACGGTTATTCGCTCAATGACCTGCCCGGATATAAGAATGAGATGGATTTGACAGGCGTACGTGATTCCATCACACCGGTCAGCAATGGTCAGCTTCAGGTCACCATCAAAGCTTATGAAAATGTGATTGAAAGTTTGGACTATACGGTTTACTCGATCGATGGCAAAGAAAAGCTGTTGGAACAAAAGGTGAAGAAGCCAGGAGAGAATGCAACGCTGGAAGTAGGAAATGTCGACGGTGAAAATATTTTGTCTGAGGAGCGTATGCTTCAGATCACGCTGCATATGGACAATCACGACATGTATTATTATACGAGAATCGTGGACGGAGCCAAGTTAAATGCGGCGCCAAGCCTGGATTATGTACAAAGTTTCCATGAAAATGCACTGGCGAAAGCGGAAGGTGTTGGAATTGGAACGGCGATTGAGCCCAGTGATGAAGGAGACAACACGACATTACAGCATGTGACGATCCACTCAGATTACACGCATGTAACATGGGGAGATCTGGCCCCGAAGGTTGATGGAAGTGAGCGTTGGACGATTAAAGAGTTGAACAGCACATATATGGCAGTGGAGCTGGAATATCGTGTGAACTGTACTGGTGAGGAAAATGAGCAAGACGAATACCAGGTGCGGGAATATTTCCGTGTGCGTTACATTTCCGGAAGTCAGAAGACATATCTGTTAGATTATGACCGGACGATGGACCAGATATTTGATGCGACGAAGAAGGTGTTGAATGAAAAAGGTGTACTTCTTGGCATCACAGACAAGAATCCGGTCTACATGGTAAATAAAAACGGAACCGTTGTGTCATTTGTGCAGGCGGGAGAACTATGGAATTATAATCGTGACCGAGATGAAGTTTCTCTTGTGTTCAGCTTTGCAGATGCGGAGAATACGGATATCCGGAATATGCTGATGCAGCATGATATTAAGATTTTAAATGTAGACGAAAAGGGAAATACAACATTTGCCGTATGCGGATACATGAACCGGGGCAGCCATGAAGGTGAGACTGGATCAGCAGTCTACTATTATAATATTGAACAGAATTCTGTTGAGGAAAAATTATTCGTATCCAGTGACAAGGCTTATGACCGTGCCCAGGAAGAAGTGAGCGGACTGGTCTACTATAATGTAGAAAATGGCTGTCTGTATACGATTGCAGATGACGTACTCTACAAAATGGATATGAATAAAGGTACGAAAAAGGAGCTTGCGACAGGACTGAATGAAGATCAGTATGTTGCAAGCGAAGATGGACATCTGGTAGCTTATGAGAAAGAAGATCCTTCGAAGTCCAAGTCTGTGACAGTTATGAATCTGGAGACTGATCAAGAATATGAAGTGACTTGCAAAGATGGCGAGTGTATCAAACCACTTGGCTTCATGGATGGTGATTTTGTCTACGGTGTTGCAAAAACGGAAGAAGTCGGAACAACACTGTCAGGAGCCCAGGTCATTCCGATGTATAAAGTGGAGATTACAAGTAGTAAAGATAAGGTGATCAAAACTTATGAACAGTCAGGAATCTATGTGCTAAGTGCTACATTTGAGGATAATATGATCACCCTTGACCGTGCGGTAAAAGACGGCGATACTTACACCGGAACAGCACAGGATTATATTACAAGCAGCGAAGAGGCGAAAGAAAGCAATATTTATGTGCAGACATATAAAACAGATCTGAAAGAGACACAGGTTCGGCTGACGTATGATGATGGCATTTCTGACAAGGAGCCGAAGCTATTAAAACCGAAACAGGTAGTACTTGAAAATGTTCCACAGGTCAGTCTGGACCGTAAAAAAGAAACAGACGCATTTTATGTGTATGGTCATGGAAGGCTTCAGGGAACTTATAATACTGCAGGAAAAGCGATTCAGAAAGCCAATGACTGTGGCGGAATCGTGGTTGATGCTGATCAGAATTACATCTGGGAGCGTGGAAACCGCGATCTGAAATATTCGATTGACACGGAAGATGCAGATACAGAACAGCTCAGACAGGCACTCGCAGGTGGAAAATCTGTGGTCGATGCAATTACAGAAGTTTATGGAAGCGTGATGGATTTAAGTGGCTGTACGATAGACGAACTGCTTTACAATGTTAATCAGGGACGACCGTTAATTGCCGTCTTAGATGCGCAAACAACGCTGATGATTGTTGGTTATAGTGACGGAATAGTCAGCTGTGAAGATATCGGAAGCGGTGCACGCAGCAATCATGCACAAAGTGACTTTGCAAATGTCAGTGTATATCTGGCAGCGAAATAGAAGTGAAATATATATCAGCTGGGAGTCAATCTCCCAGCTGATATAGCCTCCGGCAGGGCGCACATTGTCCGGTGGACAATGGTTTTG
>OKRW01000386.1_pt1 | contig 44559 bp, 36 predicted proteins | sample 1601151 | NCBI WGS metagenome assembly OKRW01 (sample SAMEA3541471, study PRJEB24748) | human gut metagenome | biome: human gut; feature: human-associated habitat; material: faeces | place: China | collected 2012 | reverse complement strand
ATTCCGGCATGTACTGCACGCCGTGCGAGAGCTTCTGGACCGAGAGCCAGCTCGTAAACGGCCGCTGCCCCGACTGCGGCGGCGAGGTCAAGTACGCCGAGGAAGAAGCCTACTTCTTCCGTCTGAGCAAGTATGCCGACCGCGTTCGCTCGCTTCTGACCGGCGGCGAGTTTCTCGAGCCCGCGAGCCGCGTGAACGAGATGGTCCATAACTTCATCGACTGCGAGGGCGGGCTGCAGGATCTCTGCGTCTCCCGCACGAGCTTTACCTGGGGCGTGCCCGTGGACTTTGACCCCGGCCACGTCGTGTACGTGTGGATCGACGCTCTTTTCAACTACGCGACCGCGCTCGGCTACGAGAACGACAAGTACCACGATTTCGATAAATACTGGCCCGCAGACGTACACATCGTCGGCAAGGAGATCGTCCGCTTCCACTCGATCATCTGGCCCGCGATGCTTATGAGCGTAGGTCTGCCGCTGCCGAAGAAGGTATACGGTCACGGCTGGCTCATCATGGACGGCGGCAAAATGTCCAAGAGCAAGGGCAACGTTGTCGATCCCTACATGCTCGCCGAGCGCTACGGCGTGGACGCGCTGCGCTTCTTCCTGCTGCGCAGCTTCCCCTTCGGCTCGGACGGCAACTTCTCCAACGAGCTTCTGATCTCTACCATCAATACCGATCTTGCAAACGATCTCGGCAACCTTCTCTCCCGCACGACGGCCATGGCCGGCAAATACTTCGGCGGCACGCTGCCGGAGACGCAGGAGGAAGGCGTCGAGGACGCGGAGCTTCTCTGGATGCTCGGCGAGCTTCGCGGCAAGTACGCCGCGCAGATGGAGAAATTCCAGATGCAGAACGCTCTCGCGGAGGTGTTCCGCGTGATCGCCCGCGCCAACAAGTACATCGACGAGACCGCCCCCTGGGTGCTCGCGAAGGACGAAGCAAAGAAGCCGCGTCTCGCGCGTGTGCTCTACAATCTGCTCGAAACGCTGCGCGTGTGCGGCACGCTCCTCAAGCCCTTCATGCCCGAGAGCATGGAGAAGCTCGCCGTGCAGATCGGCGCGGACGAATCGGCCATGAGCTGGGAAGCCGCGGAGAAGTGCGGCGTTCTCCCCGCCGCGGTGTCCGTCACGAAGGGCGAAAACCTCTTCCCGCGCATCGATATGGAAAAGGAGCTCGCCGCGCTCGAAGCGCTCAAGGCGCCGAAGGAGGATCCCATCGAGCCGTTCAAGCCGAACGTGGTGTTCGACGATTTTGAAAAGTGCGACTTCCGCGTCTGCCGCGTGCTCAAGTGTGAGGCGGTGAAAAAGTCGCAGAAGCTGCTGCGCTTTGAGCTGGACGACGGCTCGGGCACAACGCGCCAGATCCTCTCCGGCATCGCCATGCACTATAAGCCGGAAGAGCTCGTCGGCAAGACGGTCGCCGCGATCGTCAACCTGCCGCCGCGCAAGATGATGGGGCTCGAGTCCTGCGGCATGCTGCTCTCCGCCGTGCGCATGGTGAACGGCAAGGAAGAGCTGCATCTTGTCATGCTTGATGATTCCATCCCCACCGGCAGCGTGCTCTGCTGAATCAAAAAGGCTCCATCGTACGATGGAGCCTTTTTTCGGAGGAAGAGCGGATAAGGGGTTTTGATGCTTCTATCCGGAGATGAATTTTTCATTATATGTGAAGATGTGCAAATAACGGAGAAATACCTCTGACAGAAAGCCGAATAGCGATCATGAAAATCAGAAAATTATTTCAAATTCAAACAGGCAGAACATCCTATACCCGCGCTGTGGTCAAAATCGCCCTATGTCTGCTGATCCTTCTGGGCTGTTTTTTCCGGAAATGCTTTCTTCATTTTTCCGGCTTCGTGGCAGATATCGCGGATGCTGTTTTATGCACTGCGCTAATATTTGCCTGTTTCCGTGTCCTGGGCTGTTCGGTAGGAGAAATCTTTGAAACTTTCGGGAACCGAAGGAAGCAAAAGCCGCCGCGGCCCATACGCGGAGAGCCGTGCGTTTACTCCGTCGGCGAAGTTGTGACCTTGGCGGAAAGCTGCGAAATCGTCGAGGTCGAGCTTTTGACAAATGGAGAGACGCTCGCCGTCGGGGCAAGCTCCGACAGCGAGCCGGGGCGCTCTGAGCTCTTCGACAAGCTCTATTACGTCGGCCAACAGGAGTATGCGTCTATCGCCGATTTTCGCGCTGCGCTTCTCCCCTTTGCTGATGACGGAATGCTGTCCGTTTATCGCATCGACGGCCTTCCGCCCGAACAGGGCTGGCTAAAGCCCGCCGCGAAAAAGGACGAGGAAAAAATATAAAAACCGGCGCCGGAGTTCATCACGCTCCGGCGCCGGTTTTTAAGAAAGAGAGGCTTTATCGGAAGAACTGCTTTCCGATGGTTCTATCATAAACCATTTTGCCGCTGGACAGGCAAATAGTTTTTTCACCCGATTTTCGGGGGGCTTTTTGTGCGAAAAGACGGCATCCGAAAAGCAAAAACCGCCGCGATCGCCGGAAAACGCAGGCTTTCCGGTAATCGCAGCGTTATAGCGGCTTTAGCCCTGCGTTTCACGGACGGGCAGCCACACTTCATAATAGCGAAGCACCGCGCCGTCGGAAGCGGCGTTTACGATGTCGCGGCCATAGACCGTCCCCTCCGGCGTGAGATCTTGCTGCGCGGCAAAGTCGTACAGCGGCCGGAGCGCCTCGCGGCGAAGGAAGTCCATACCCGGCGTTTCGACCACGGTGTACAGGCAGTACCGCGCCGGGACAAACACCGCGCCCGGCAGATCCGTGAACCCCAGTTCCTCGGCAAACGGTGAGGGCATCGTCACGTCCCAGTCCACGCAGTCGTCCGTCTCGCCCACGGCGGGCAGCGAGAACGAAAACGCGAACGCGCTGCCGCACCTGGAGTGTGCTGCGCGGCTCGCCTCTTCAAAGCAGATGTGCCCGTCGCGGCTGTAGGGTACATGCCAGCACGCCGGGCGCTCGAGATACATCACCCGCCCGCGGCAGACGCCGAGCCGGTCGAGCTGCGCGGACAGACGGTCAAGATTGAGCTGCGCGAGCCGGAGCGCGCGCTGCTTTTCCTCGATATCGGCGCGTTTTTCCTCCAGCAGCGCGCCGAGCCGCGGCGTGATCGCGCCGGAGAGCACCTGCTCGGTTTCCTGCAGGGAGAAGCCCTGCGCCTTATAAAGACTGCGCCGGACAAGATTGAGCACATCGTAATACGAATACAGCCGCTGGCCCTGCGCGCCGCGCTGCGGCACAACGACGCCGATGCTGTCGTAGTACCGGATGGTCTGCGGCGTGAGACCGGTCAGCACCGAAACGTCGTGCACCGTGTACTGCGGATAGGACATGTCATAAAAACGGGAACTCATAACGACCCCTTCTTTCGGGAAACGGATAAATTACTGCGCGGAGGCTTCTGTTTTGGATGCGGTATTCTGCAAAACGATGCCCGCGAGCACGAGCACGATGCCGACAACGCAGAGCACGCCGAACGGCTCGCGGAACACGAATACGCTCACGAGCGTTTCCACCACGGGCTCACTGCTCGCCAGAATGGACACCGTGCCGCTCTTGCAGCCATGCAGCGCCAGCGAGAAGAACCGGTAGGCCAGAAAGCCCGTCGTGAGCGCCATGGTGATGCCCACAAGGAAGATCTTCCAGCCGGAGAAAAGCACCGTAAACGGGCGGGAAAACCCTTCACGGAAGAGCAGCAGATCCATAACGATGCCGAACAGAGCGGCAAACGCGCAGATCCAGAAGTTGACAGCCTTGCCGGTATAGCCGCGGCCAAGGAGAGCGCGCGTGAGAATATTGATGAGCGCGAACGCGATCGCGGATCCCAGCCCGCAGATGAGACCGAGCAGCGTCACCGTGCCGCTGAAGCCGGACACACACGCGCACCCGGCGATGCAGAGAATGATCGCCAACACCGTGCGGCGGGAAATGCCGTCCTTGAACACGAAGTGCGCCATAATGGTGGCAAACACCGGCGAGAGATACATGAGGATGCACGCCGTGGAGATGGACATCATGTTGATCGCGTTATAATAGCAGAACGAGAACATGCCCTGCCCGAGAATGCCGACAGCGGCGAAGAGCCAGAAGTCCTTCTTGTGCATTTTGAGCTGGCGGATATCGCCGAGGGCGGTGCAGAAGAAGCAGAGCGCGGCCACGGAACAGCGGATGGAAAGAATGCCCATCGTGCTCAGCCCCGCGCCGGTCAGCGTGCGGGTAAAGAGACCGGTCAGACCGAAAAATGCGCCGGACAGCACGGCGGCGACCGCGTAGCGATTCATAAAGTTTCCTCTCTCTCGTTATTCTATAATAACAGAATATGGCATGCAGCGGCTATAAGGCAAAGTAAAAATCCGGCAAAGATTTTTGCCGGATTTTTGGCGTTTTGACGAATCGAATATTGAGAATAAACCGAATTGTGCGATATTTTATTTAAGGCATTCTGCCGCCGGGTTATTCTAACTATAAGCTGCTCCGCGTGGGGATGGGATAAACCTCTCCGTCAAAACCTTCGGTTTTGCCACCTTCCCTGTTAGGGGAGGCAAGACCGTTTTCCGCAAATCGACTTTCCCCTCCTAACAGGGGGCCGGCAGCCGCAAGGCTGATCGAGGGGGGCACCAACCGCTCCTAGAAAGATGCGGGAGCCGCAGCTCCCGCATCTCTCTTTTATTCGCTTACATCCACGCCGCGCTCGCGCAATTCTCTGCGCAGGCGGGCGGCGTCGCCGAAGAAGACGATGGCGTCGAGCCCGACGCGCTGCGCGCCCTCGGCATTCGCGGCCGAGTCGTCAATGAACACGCACTCCGCGCGGTCCAGACCGAACTTTTCAAGCGCGCCTTCAAAGAACGCCGGATCGGGCTTGAGGAGATGCACGTCCGCCGAGCGGTACACGCGCTCCTCCGGGAAGTGCTCGCCCGCCCGGAACCGCGGCCAGTATTCCCGCTGGCGCGGGCCCGCGTTCGTAAGAAGGTACAGCCCGTACCCCTTTTCATAAAGCTCGTCCGTGAGCGCTTTCATACCCTCGACGGGCAGCTCCGGCCGGTCCCAGTGGCCGACGAGCTTTTCGACCGCGCCGCGGAGATGCTCGCCGACACGCGAAACGCACCGGTCGATGACTTCCGCTTCGGTGAGCGTGCCGCGGTCGAGCCGCACCCAGTCGATGCTGCCGTAAAGCTCGCGCAGCAGGAGCTGCTGGTCGCTCTCGGACAGACCGGCGTTTTTCACATACCGCTTCGGCTCGAACCGGATGAGCACGTTGCCCATATCAAAGAGGATGTTTTTGATCATTGGGGGCTTGCCGCCTCCGCCGGCTGTTTTTTGTGGAATACGGCTTTTATCCGATCCATGCGTTTCCGGCGGCGGTCACGCGCTTCGAGCCGCTCGCCGAGATCGCGCGCGCCCACGCCGTATACGAGATACAGAATGAGGCCCGACACGAGCATGATGAACACCGTGGAGGCGCACCGGCGGCCGGAGGCGTTGACATTGTAGCCGTACAAACCCTCTTCGCGGCACATGCTCTGGATGACCATGGCGTACGTTGTGCCGTAGGTACTCGCAAATGTGGCAGACATATCGTACTCGGTAAAGAGCGCGTTGAAGTTCAGCGCGAACACCGCAAGCACGCTCGGCAGGATGATCGGGAGCTTTACCTTGAGGAACGTCCGCACCGGCCCGGAGCCGAGATTCCGCGCGGCGTCCTCCAGCTCCTCGTCGATCGCGTAGAACGACGCTTTGATCATGCGCAGCGAGAACGGCAGCTTTACTACCGTATACGCGATAACGATCAATATCCTCACGCGGTCGGCATAGTACAGGTTCTGGCCGAACACGTACCAGACGTCGCCGCTGTTGAAGAACGTGCGGTAAGAATAGCAGATGAGGATCGTCGGCAGCAGCCACGGGAAGAGCAGCGCGTACTCCAGGATCGTGCCGGTCTTCTTGTGCTTGAAGATGTAGTTGCAGGCCACAACGACGATCACGCACGCGAGCGCCGCGGCGATGACGGACATGACAAAGCTCATCTGGATGCCGCCGAGCGTCGCCTCGTTGGAGAACACGCCGGAGATCGAGCCCTCGCGGATCTTGTAGGTGCCGCGGGACGTGAGATACGAATAGTCCTGCTTGCCGAAGTAGTTCACGAGCGTCCACTGCGAAAGATCGAGCTTGCGCATACGCACGGCGCTGAACGTCTGGAACGAGAAGATGACGATCATCACGACCGGCGTCATGTAGATGATGAACAGGACGTAGGCGTAGATATGCGCGAGGACGTTCGCCACGGGGTTCGTGATCTTCTGCTTCTGGAGCTTCGCCTTCGTCTTGGAAACGGAGAGGTAATGCCCCTTGCGCTCATAGGACGAGAGAACGGTGAGCAGGAGGATCGTGAAGCACGCGAGGATGATCGAAAGCAGCGCCGCGCGCGCCTGCGGGAACGCCTCGTCCGCCACGGATGAACCGGCCAGACGGACGATCTCGGGGTTGATGGAGTCATAGCCGAGCAGCGTCGGCGCGCTCATGGCGCACAGGCCCGTGATAAACGTCATGACCGTGAGCGAGAAGAGCGTCGGCAGAAGCGTCGGGAATACGACCTTCCAGAGTACCTTGAAGGGCTTCGCGCCCATGTTGCGGGCGGCCTCGACGGTGTTGTAGTCGATGCCGCGGATGGCGTTGCGCAGGAAGAGCGCGTGGTTACTCGTGCAGGCGAACGTCATCGTGAAGAGCACCGCGTTGAAGCCGGTGAACCAGTTGACGTTGATGTTCGGGAACGCGTCCTTGAGCTGCGTGGTGATGATGCCGTCGCTGGCGTACAGGAACATGTAGCCCGTGACGAGCGCGACGCCGGAGTAGATGAGCGTCGTCATATAGCCGAGACGGAGGATCTTTGCGCCCTTGATGTCAAAGTACTCGGTCAGCAGCACGATGGAAATGCCGACGACGTTGACCGTGATGACAAGGCACAGCGCCAGCTTGAGCGAGTTCCATACATACTGGGACATGGACCCGGCGAGAAAGAAGCGGATGACCGCGAGGGGATCGGTTTCCCCGGCGGCGTTCTTGACGGTGAAAATGCTGGTGAGCGTGTTCAGGCACGGCAGCAGCATAAACCCGAAGAAGAGATACGCAAAGAAAACGCCGCCGATGATCTGCAGCATTTTGATCGGCTGGAAGGGCTTCGGCCGCAGTGTCATTTCTCGGCCTCCTCCCCGTTGGGAGCGTAGCTCATGAGATCGTCGGGGTGGACGGTGACGGTCACAGCGTCGCCGGTATCGTGCAGATGCACGCCGTCGTTGCGCTCGATGACCTTGAGCGTCTGGCTGCCGACGTTGATGTAATACTTTATATACAGACCGTAATACTCTCTCGATTCCACGGTGCCGGAAAGCGAAACGGCGCCGGATTCCGCGTGCTGAGCGTCGTTCACATGGACGCGCTCGAGACGGATGTAGTGGTGGTGTGTCGGGTCAAGCTGCGCGCCTTTGGCGTTGAGCTTTTCCACGATATCGTCCGAGAGACGGTTGATGTCGCCGATGAAGTTGCACACGAATTCCGTGGCGGAGTGGTTGTAAATTTCGTTCGGCGTGCCGATCTGCTCGATCACGCCCTTGTTGAACACCGCGATGCGGTCGGAAAGCGTAAGGGCCTCCTCCTGATCGTGGGTGACGTAGATGCTCGTGATGCCGAAATCCTTCTGCATCTTTTTAAGCTCCAGACGGAGCTGCACGCGGAGCTTGGCGTCCAGGTTGGAGAGCGGCTCGTCCAGGCAGATGATCGCCGGCTCGGTGACGAGCGCGCGGGCGATGGCGACGCGCTGCTGCTGGCCGCCGGAGAGCTGTGACACGGCTTTCCTGAGCTGCTCGTCCGAAAGATCGACCTTTTTGGCGATAGCGCGGACTTTTTCGTCCACCTCGGCCTTCTTCATTTTCTTGACGCGCAGACCGAACGCGATGTTGTCGTACACGGTCATCGTCGGGAAGAGCGCGTAGCTCTGGAACACGATGCCGATGTTCCGGTCCTCGATGGGCACATGGGTGATGTCGCGGTCGCGGACGAACACCTGGCCCTCCGCCGGCTCGATAAAGCCGGTGATGGTGCGGAGCGTTGTCGTTTTGCCGCAGCCGGACGGGCCGAGGAACGTGAAGAATTCGCCCTCTTTTACCTGGACGTTGATGTCGTGCAGCGCGGTGAAGTCGCCGAATTTGACGACGATGTTATTGAGCCGGATCACAGTGGCATTCCTTCCTCTCTTTTGCAGGGACTGTGGGTGGTTGGCGGATATTTTCGGAAAATACGAAGTATGGCGAGCCGCGGGGGCTCGCCATACAGGATTTCAAGGTGACGGAGAATTACTCAGCCTTCTGCGTCAGGGTCGCCCAGTCGAGATTGTCCCAATCGGGCTCGGCAGGAGCGTTGCTGGCATCGGCCCAGTAGAAGCCGAGGTTGGTCATGATGTTCGTCCACTCGGAGCTGTGGGCAGCGACGTAAGCGGCGTAGGTCATGTCGGTGCCTTCCACGGTCGTGAGAGCGAAGTTCTTGATGAGGTAGATCTCGGGGACGTCGGAGCCGTAGACCAGCTCAACAGCACCCTGGTTGCAGGGGAAGGAGTCGAACTCTTCGGCCCAGGCAGCCTGGGTCTCGGCGGAGCCGAACCACTCGGCGAACGCCTTGACGGCTTCGGTCTCTTCCTCGGTGCGGCCTTCCTTGTTCAGGATGCCGATGTACTCGGCGATGTAGTAGGTGCCGTCGTCGATGTCAACGAGCTTCCAGCAGTCGGTGATGGGGTGCTCGGAGCCTTCCGCCGCGGCGTCCAGCTTGCCGTAGAGAGAAGAGGAGTAGAACGAGGAAACGGCAACGTCGCCCTTGTTCAGAGGATCGAAGCCGTACTTCCAGTCGTCGCCGCCGAACTTGCCCTCGGCGCAGTACTTCCACAGGGTCTTCCAGCCATCGACGGAGATGCCGCCGGCGGGAGAAGCGGGATCGGTGAAGGGGTAGAGCATGGCGGAGTTGATGTTGGCGTTGGTCGTGCCGCCGACCTTGTTCTGGCGGTACCAGGTGTAGCCGCTGTCAACGACGTCGGCCCAGTGCGCAAAGTGCAGCTCTTCGCCGTTGGTGCCGAGCTCGTCGGTACGGTAGAGCATGAGGACGTTCTGGATGACGAGGCCGTAGGCCTGGCCGTCATACTTGTATTCGCCGACTTCTTCCGCCCAGGACGGAGTCCAGTCAACGAGGGACAGGTTCTCGTAGACGCCGTCCACGACCTGGCCCCAGCGGGTCTCGTTCAGACCGAAGAGGATGTCGCCGTCCTTCTTCTCGTTGGCAGCCTGGATGGCGGCCGTGTCGCCGGAGATGACGCTGTTGTCGTCAATGCTGATGGTGAAGCCGGCTTCCTTCGCCTCGTTCACGAGCCACGTGGTGCGCTCGGTGGAGTTGGAGTTGGAGTAGATGCGGATGGTGTAGCCGGAGTAATCCTTCGGGGTTTCGGACTCAACGGGCTGCTCGGCGGGCGCTTCCGCAGGGGCTTCCGTCGGCTCGGTGGCCGGAGTCTCGGCCTGGGTGCCGCAGGCAGCCAGCGAGAGGACCATGACCAGAGCCAGAATGAGAGCAAGTGCTTTCTTCATGGGTTATCTTCCTCCTAAATTTAATCCCCTGTACGGGAATTTGTGCCTTACATTATAGCCTCTTCATCGGGAAAATGCAATAGAACATTAGCGCATTTTTGTAGCACTTTGTGTAGTTTGTTCACGCGGGAAACACAAACATCCTTTACGCGGCTTTACAATGTAAATTCCAGCGCGGAGGAAGCGTCGATCTCTGTCTGCTGCGCGAGGAACGGCGCGAGCTCGCGGGCAATCGTGCGCGCGCCATGCTCCCGGTCGCTTTCGATATTCAGCGGAAGGATCGGATCGTGCAGCGAAAGGCGCAGGAGGAACCAGCCGTCGCCGTGCGCTTTATCAAGATTTACGCGCACGCCCTCGCAGTTGTCCGGCGCGATGCTCCAGCCGGGCTGCTCCTTCGCGTACTCCGCAAGAGAATCAAGCACCGCTGTGCCCGCGGCGCGGAAGTCCTCCGCAAGGATCTTCAGCCGGAACTCACGGCTCTCGACCGGCTCGTAAAGCCCTTCGAGCAGGCTCTCGAGCGAGTGCCCCGCGGCGATCTCCATCAGAAAGCGGGTGACGAGATACGCGCCGTCGTCAAGGAAATAATTCTCCTTGAGCGCGGCGTGGCCGGAGGTCTCGATGGCGAGCTGGCAGTCCTGCCCCGCGGCGTTGAGCCGCAGCGCCTCGTTGATGACGTTGCGGTAGCCGCGGCGGAAGCGGCGGTGCACGCCGCCGTGCGCGGCGATAAACTCCGCAAGCCCCGTGGACGTGATGGAATCGGTCACGATCGCCGTGCCGGGGTGCTCCCGCAGCAGTATGGCGGAGATGAGCGCGATGAGGCGGTTGCGATTGAGCTCCTCGCCGTTCGAGAGCACCGCCCCGGCGCGGTCCACATCGGTATCGAAAATGACGCCGAAATCGGCATGGCTCTCGAGTACCGCCTCGCGGATGCTATCCATCGCCTCGGGCAGCTCGGGGTTCGGCACATGGTTGGGGAAGCGCCCGTCGGGGTCGAGATAGCGGCTGCCGGCCGTGTCCGCGCCGAGAGGGGCGAGCACGCGCTCGGCGAAAAAGCCGCCCGCGCCGTTTCCGGCGTCCACAACGATATGCTTGCCCGCGAGCGGCTTTTCGTTCCCGTTCGCCGCGGCGATGATCTTTTCGCGCAGAATGGCGGCATAGGTCTCCATAAATTCGCCCCGCGCCACGCTCCCGCCGGGGGCGAGCGGCGTCTCCTCCGCGGCGAGGCGGAGGATCTCGCGCACGTCCGCGCTCTCCGCGCCGCCCGCGGCGGTGAAGAATTTGAGTCCGTTGCGGTTCCACGGCAGATGGCTCGCCGTGATCATAACGGCGGCGTCAAAGGGTCTCTCCCCCGTCACGGTCGTCATAAACATCGCCGGAGTGGTGCAGAGACCGAGATCGGTCACTTCCGCGCCGCACGCGGCGAGCGTTTCGCAAAGCGTTTCGGCGATCGCCCCGCCCGAAAGACGCGAGTCGCGCCCGACGCTCACGCGGCAGCTCTCTTTTCCGAGCCGCGCGCGCAGAAAGCGCGCAAATCCGCCCGCAATGGCGCGCACCGCCGCATCGTCAAGCGTTACCGGTTCATTCTCCACGCCAGCGAGCGCCACACCGCGCACGTCGCTGCCGTTCTGCAGTTTGCTGAGGTCCATATTCCGTTCCTCCCGGAAAAATTATTATCGCGTTCATTTTACCGCGCCGCACGGCTCTTTGCAAGTGCGCCCTGATTGCATTTGCGCCGCGGCTGTGGTATGGTAAGCGGTAAGAAAACGTTGGGGGATACGATGAAAGAGAAGCTCAAAAGCATTCTGCGCACGGTTTGGTCGTGGCGGCGGTGGCCGTATCTGCTCTGGCTGCGCCGGAGAGTGAAAAACCGCCGGTTTCTCCTTATTGCGAGTGACTGCAACGGCGGACTGCTGCTGCACGATCTCGGGATGCAGTTTACCATGCCCACGGTCAATATGGCGTTCCACCGATTTGAAAAGCTGTGCACGCATCTGGACGAATATCTCGCCATGACGCCCGTCCCCATGGACGCGCCGGAGCGGAGCTACCCGATGTTCACGCTCGGCGAGGCGGTCATCGAGGGTACGCACTACAAAAGCCGCGAGGAATTTCTCGCCGCCTGGGAGCGCCGTCTGCAGCGCTTCAACGCCTGCCGCGCGCAGGGATATGAGATCCTGCTCATGGCGGACGAAACGAGCCTTTCCAAAAACGGCGGGCTGGCGGAGTATCTCGCCGCGCCGTACCGGAAGATCTGCTTTACAAACGATCCGGCCAAGACCGGGAAGGAGTTCGTGTACATCCCCGACCGGAAAAAGAACGGCTACCGCGACTCATGGCGCACCGTGGGTCTGCTGGGCGAGCGCGTGTTTGAGCGCGCCATGGACATTCCCGCGTTTCTCGATCCTGTCGGCGAATAAGCGTCAACGGCTCCCGATCCCGGGAGCTTTTGACTTTTGACAGAAAAGGAAGTTTGACATGAACGTAAAAACAGGCAGAGATCCCGCGCTCGGCACCGCTCCGGTCGGCAAGCTCTTCTGGAAGCTGGCGCTTCCGGCGATCGCGGCACAGCTCGTGAACGTTCTATATAATATTGTAGACCGCATCTACATCGGCCACATCCCGGTCTACGGCGCGGCGGCGCTCACCGGCGTCGGCGTGACGATGCCGGCGATCATGATCATCTCGGCGTTCGCCGCGCTCGTGAGCGCGGGCGGCGCGCCGCGCGTTTCCATGCTCATGGGAAAGGGCGCCCCGGACAGCGCGGAGCGCATCATCGGCACGTGTACCTTCACGCTCTGCGCGATCTCGCTCGCGCTCACGCTCATCATGCAGCTTTTCGCCGTGCCGATCCTCCGCCTCTTCGGCGCGAGCGACGCAACGCTCCCCTACGCGCTCGAATATATCTCGATCTACAGTCTCGGCACGATCTTCGTGCAGCTCTCGCTCGGGCTCAACGCCTTCATCACCGCGCAGGGCTTTTCCACAACGAGCATGCTCACCGTGACGATCGGCGCGGCGCTCAACATCGTGCTCGACCCGCTGTTCATGTTCGCGTTCGGCATGGGCGTGCGCGGCGCGGCGCTCGCAACGATCCTCTCGCAGGCCGTTTCGTGCGCGTGGGTCGTGCGTTTCCTCTGCTCGGAAAAATCTACGCTGCGGCTGCGCGTGAAGAACCTTCTGCCGGACATGAAGCTCCTTCTCCCCTGTCTCGCGCTCGGGCTCTCGCCGTTCCTCATGCAGATCACGGAAAACCTCGTCGCGGTGAGCTTCAATGTGACGCTCCTCCGCTTCGCCGGAGACACCGCCGTCGGCGCGGTGACGGTCCTTACGACCACGATGAGTCTCTGCATGCAGCTCCTGCACGGTCTCACGCAGGGCGCGCAGCCCATTATGAGCTTCAACTACGGCGCGGGGAACGGACAGCGTGTGCGCGAAACGTTCCGCATCCTGTTCATAAGCTGTCTCACAGGCTCCATGCTCGTGTGGGCGGTGTGCATGCTCTTCCCCGGCGCCGTTGCCGAAATGTTCACGCCGGACGCGGAGCTTTCCTCCTACACCGCATGGGCCATGCGTATTTATATGGCCGCGAGCGGCATTTTCGGCATCCAGATCGCGTGCCAGCAGAGCTTTGTTGCGCTCGGGCAGGCAAAGGTGGCGATCTTCCTCGCGCTGCTGCGCAAGGTGATCCTGCTCATCCCGCTCATCCTGCTCCTGCCGCGGCTCGGCATTTTTAAAAACGCCGCCTTCGCCGTGTTTTTCGCCGAGCCCGTCGCGGACACGCTCGCCGTGTGCACGACCGCCGCGATGTTCTTCACGCGTTTCGGCAAACTCACTGCCGGAGCGGAAAATGCCTGATATTTTTTAAAAGGAGCGCTCCCCTTGTCCATTGCCGTAAGAAATTATCTCGACGACGTGACATATGCCGATATCTGTCCCTATTATAAAGCGCTCGATTGAGGTATACTATAAGTTAGAGGGAGATCTCCTCCGTCTTTTGTCCAAGGCCCCCTGGTGTAAAGGGAGGCAATACGAAAGGAAACGAGGTATTACATCATGTGCACAGCCGCGACATATAAAACCGACGGATTCTATTTTGGCCGGACGCTTGACTACGAGTTTTCCTACGGCGACGAGATCGTCGTGACGCCCCGGCGCTTCCCGCTCGCCTTTAGCGGCGGCAAGGCGCTTTCGGGGCACTTCGCCCTGCTCGGCATGGCGCATGTGGCCGACGGCTATCCGCTCTACTACGACGCGATGAACGAAAAAGGTCTCTGCATGGCGGGGCTGAACTTTGTCGGCAACGCCGCCTACGCCGCGCCGCGCGGCGGCGAGGGCGACGTCGCGCAGTTTGAATTCATCCCGTGGGTGCTCGCGCAGTGCGCCTCCGTTTCCGAGGCGCGCGTGCTGCTCGGGAAGACGAATCTCACCGGCACGCCGTTTTCCGCCGCTCTTCCCGCCGCGCAGCTCCACTGGCTGCTTGCGGACAAGGACGAATGCGTCACGATCGAGTCCACCGCGGACGGTCTGCACGTCTATGATAACCCCGCTGGGGTCCTGACGAACAACCCGCCGTTCCCGCAGCAGCTCTTCCGGCTGAACGACTATCAATCGCTCTCCCCGCGGCAGCCGGAAAACACGTTCGCGCCCGCGCTCGATCTGCGCTCCTACAGCCGCGGCATGGGCGCGCTCGGTCTGCCGGGTGACCTCTCGTCGAGCTCGCGCTTCGTACGCGTGGCGTTCACGCGCGCGAATGCCGTTTCCGGCTCTTCGGAAACGGAGAGCGTCAGCCAGTTTTTCCACATTCTCGGCGCCGTGGAGCAGGTGCGCGGCTGCTGCGAGGTCGCGCCCGGCAAGCACGAGATCACGCTCTATACCTCCTGCTGCAGCGCGCAGCGCGGCATTTACTACTATACGACCTACGAAAACCGCCGCATCAGCGCCGTGGACATGCACCGCTGCAATCTTGACGCCGCGGCGCTCGTCCGCTTCGCGCCCCGCACGGAGGAGAATATCCTGTACCAGAACTAAAAATCGTCAACGGGGACGGTTCTCTCTGATAAAAAAAGTTGTCAACGGGAACTGTCCCCGTTGACAACTTTTTTATTAAACACGCTCCAGCCGGCTGCTGCGCGGCGCTTTGCCGCCGACGATGAACGGCACGGTCTCCACGACGAGCGAGGACGTATCGAGTCCGTACCAGCGCACCTTGGAGCCCGCAACGCGACGGATGGCATACTTCGTGTTGAGCACCAGCTCGTCAAGGAAGGAAAGCTCCGACTTGGACGGCACGGCCTTGTGCAGGAAAACGAATTTAAAAGAGCCTACGTCCGACTTGCCGTAGATCGAGTATTTCCGCTCCTGCGGCGGCAGCTCGCCGCTCTCGATGAGATCGCGCACGATCTGCCGGAGGTACACGTTCACGCGCTGGTGGCACTTGAACCCGAGATCGAGCCGGACGCGGAAGATGTAGTCCGTGCCGTAGGTCTCGACGCTGTAGCGCCTCGTGTCCGGCTCGTCGGTGACGTTCATGCTGATGAACCAGTACGCCGCGGCCCGCTTGGGGTCCTTGTCGAGGATGGAGTAGAGAATGTCGCGGTCGATGGTATCCATGTCCCCGGCCTTATCGAGAAAGACGAGGTTGTCCGCGAGCGGCGGGAGCGAAGCATCCTTATGGAGCGTGTCGAGATTCGGGAGATAATCGCCGACCGGCAGGCGTGTGGCGTACTCCTGTTCGAGCTGCGTGCCGCGCCGCCATACGACCATGATGAGAAAGAGCACGAGCGCCATGAGCACCGCGACATACCCGCCGAGGGCGAATTTGCTCAGCGACGAGAGGAAGAACACCGCCTCGATCGCGCCGAACACGAGCGCGATGCCGACCGCGAGTGCTTGCTTTTTCCGGATGTTCCAGAGATACACCGCGAGAAGGAGCGTCGTCATAAGCATCGTCACGGTGATGGCAAGACCGTAAGCCGCCTCCATGCGCGCGCTCGTCCGGAAGTAGAGCACTACCGCCGCGCAGCCGAGATACAGCACCGTATTGACCGCGCCGATGTAGATCTGCCCCTTCGTGTCCGAGGGGTAGCGCACCTCAAGGTGCGGCATGAGATCGAGCCGGATGGCCTCGGACACGAGCGTGTACGAGCCCGTGATGAGCGCCTGCGATGCGATGATCGCCGCGAGCGCGCCGAGCGCGACGGCGGGGGCGCGCAGCGCCTCCGGCAGCATCTGGAAGAACGGGTTCATGTCGGGAATGGCGGCGAGCGTGCCGGAAGCCGTGTGCGTCAGTATCCACGCGCCCTGGCCGAGATAGTTCAGGATCAGGCACGCCTTCACAAACGGCCAGCTCGCATAAATGTTCCCGCGGCCGACGTGGCCCATATCGGAATAGAGCGCCTCCGCGCCGGTCGTGGCGAGGAACACGCTGCCGAGGATCATAAAGCCCGCCTTGTTATAGGGCGAAACCAAAATGCGCGCCGCGTACACCGGGTTGAACGCGAGCAGCACGCCGGGGCGGTCGAAAACGTGCAGCAGACCCATGATGCCGAGGAACGAGAACCACACGAGCATCACCGGGCCGAACGCCTTGCCGATCTTGCTCGTGCCCGCCCACTGCACGGCGAAGAGCGTGCTGATGATGACGAGGGTGATAAGGACGACGCGCGCCTGCCCGCTGCCGAGAAAGCGGTTCATCGCCGGGATGCTGCGCAGGCCCTCCACCGCCGTCGTCACCGTGACCGCCGGAGTGAGAACGCCGTCGGCAAGGAGCGCCGCGCCGCCGATCATCGCCGGGAAGATGAGCCAGGGCGCTACCTTTTTCACCAGCGCGTACAGCGAGAATATGCCGCCCTCGCCGTTATTGTCCGCGCGCATGGCGATGAGCACATACTTGACGGTCGTGAGCAGCGTGATCGTCCAGATGATGAGCGAGAGCGCACCGAGGATAAAGTCCTCGTTCACGTGCGCGATGCCTCCGTTGCCCTTGAGGATCGATTTCATCACGTACAGCGGCGATGTGCCGATGTCGCCGTACACGATGCCGATCGTCACGAGAAACATACCGAAGCTGACTCTTTTCTTTTTCTCCATGGCTATCCCGACTCTCTCCTTTGGGGATAAAAACGCCGCGGCGGCACAGGCCGGCGCGGCGCGCAGTATTTCTGCCTTGTGCAAAAATACTTTAGCATTTTCTACGATATCAAGAAAAATTAACGGAGGGTGTATATGCATTCACACTCTTCTGCGTATCAGCCCGTGACGGGTACAGACGCGTACAGTCATCCGCTGCCGGGCGGATCGGGCGCACTGGTAATCGAGATTTTTCTCTCTCCGCGCAGAAAGCGCCGGAGCGCGGCAATGCCGCGCTCCGGCGTTCGTTTTTCTTTATTCCGTTCGTCAATCGCGCAGGTCGGCGCGGCCCAGGATCTCGTAGCCCGGCGGCGTGACGCGCGAAAACTCTATGCCCACGATCCCAGCGGTAAACGGCGCAAAGTCCGCCGCCATTTTGCGGCACACGGCAGGCAGATCTGCCTTCGGATCATACAGCAGCGTTGTATGCGGCAGCCACACTTCGTCCGAGCCGGTCCATTCGTTCAGACTGCTGCCATAGACCTCCGCGATGCGCCGGTGGAGCGCCGCGAGCGTGCCGGTCTTCTCCGCGAGCGCCGCCACGATGGACGTTTCTTCCAATACCGCGAGATGCGTATAGTTCACCGCGAACCGTGAAACGTCTTTCAGCAGCGCGGCGCAGAACGCCATGAACCCGGCCTCGTCCTCGCCCATATACGCGGCGAGCGTGATATGCCCGTGCAGCGGTTTCCCATCGGCATCGGGCGCGGCCGCCTTTTGTATGGCCGTCAGCTTTTCTGTGGAGCGCTTATCCAGTTTTGCAATAACGCACAGCATAAAGCATCAGTACACGACCACGAGCGTGCCGACGGTGATGTTGTTGTAGATCGTCGCAATGGCGTCGAGCGGCGTGTTGACGCAGCCGTGCGAGCCGTCGGTCAGGTAAATGTCCCCGCCGTACTCGGTGCGCCACGAGGAATCGTGCAGGCCGATCTGGTCGTCAAACGGCATCCAGTATTCCACATGGTCGTTCCACGTCGGGCCGACGAGGTAGGTGTCCGTCGTCATGCTCGCAATGCGGAAGCAGCCGCGGCGCGTATCGTCCCCGGCGGCAATGTTGCCGGTGACGACCGGCGTTTCCACGAGCAGCTTGCCGTCTACATAGTACCACATGTACTGGTTATCCAGACTGATCTCCACGAAGGTGTCCGTGAAATTATAAAACCAGTACTCCTGCTTCCAGTACCACGATGTATCGTAGCTCGGCGTAACGGTCGCGTCGGTTTCGGTCTCCAGCGCCGCGGCGATGTCGGAAGCGAGCGCGTCACGGTCGAGGATCCAGCCGGTATCGCCGACGCGGTAGTAGATATACGGGCGGGTCTTTTCGGCGTTGTGGAATTTGGCGTAAACGCCGTCGAGCGCGTATTCGTCCGCGAGCGCGTCCGAAAGCGCCTTTACCTTCTCCGGCACCGGGGCGCACAGCGTCTGCCCCTCGGCGTCCGAGAGCGTCACATCGCTCATGCGCCAGATATCCTGCGGTGTGAGCGTATAGGTGTTCCCGTCCTGAAAATCAAGCGTCACTTCCGTGGCGAGATAGGCGTCGATCGCGGCGCGCTGCGCGAGAAGCTCCGGGCTCTCCGCCGTAACGTTCTGCCGGATGACGGCGTTTTTCGCCTCGATCACGGGGCTTTCCTCGCGCAGATCGCGCACCGCGGGCAGCTGCTCCGCAATGGCGGAAACGCAGTTTGCGAGATTTACGAGATTGCCCTTTGAACCGGGATCGACCGTGTAGCCGTCCTCGCCGAGAACGATGCGCGCGTCCACCGGCGCCTGCCGGGGCATTTCGTCATAGAGCACACGGGAGAGCAGCTCGCTCGCTGCGGCGGTGTCCGAAACGGTGTAAACGTCCGTCTCCAGACTCCGCTCGCCCTTCGTCATCCAGCCGAAGAGACCGGCCTCGGCATGCTGCGCGTCAAAATAGTCCCCCAGCGCGGCGGTGAAGCCGTCGGTGTCCACGAAGCTCTCGAGCGGCAGCGCGACGACGGCATCGCCCTGCGCGTCGCGCAGCTGCGCCGTGTGCGACTTTGCCGTGCCGAGCAGAAACTCCGCCGCCCCCGCTTCGGACACGCCGCTGCAGTCGTACCCGTTGATGACCGTGCCCGGCAGAAACGCCGAGCGGTAATACACCGACACGCCGCCGAGCGCGATGACCGCGAGCAGCACGAGCGAGAGCGCGATCACAAGCGCTATGCGCGTCTTTTTGTTTCCCCGTTTTTTCGTTGCCGTTTCTTCCATTGGAACCGTAAACCCCTCCGAAGCGTTTTCATCCTGTAAGACGGCGCAGCGCTGCCGAAAGTTCTCTTTCTGATTTTCTGTTTCGTTCATTTTTCTCCGCTCCGATTCTCCGCCGCGGCGCTCTTTGCGAGCGCGGCGGTATTGATGAGCCGCACACTGTCGCGGCAGCAGTCGATCCAGCCCTCGGCGCGCAGCCGCGAAAGCTCGCGGCAGAGGGCGCTCCGGTTCGCGCCGAGATAGGCGGCAAGGTCCTCCCGGCGCATGCCGAGCGAGAACGTGTTCCCCCCGGCGTCCGCGGCGGCGTCAAGAAGGAACGCCGCGATCCGCGCGCGGAGAGAGTGCCGCGCGAGATATTCCGCCCGGCGGCGCAGCCGCCAGTACTTTTCCGCGATCTCCGCGAGCAGGTTTTCCCGCAGCAGCGCGTGGTGCTCGCACGCGTGCGCGCACGACGCCATCATCGCCCGGTACGGCAGGAAAAGCGCCGCGGTATTCTGCGCGGCGATCACGTCCACGGGGCTTTTCTTGTCGCGCGTTGCCATGAGCACGTCGCCGACGAGCGCGCCGGGGCCGTGCACCGCCGTGAGGCTCCGCTCGCCGGACGGCAGAAGGCTCTCCGCCCGCACGCCGCCCGAGAGGACCACCGCGCACGCGCTCACCGCGTCGCCCGTGAGCCAGAGCGCCTCGCCGCGCTCATACCGCCGCTCGGCCGCGCCCAGACATTCTGTCAGCGCAAAAACGTCGCTAGGGGCGATGCGCGCGAACAGCGGGCAGCGCAAAAGCGCCGATCTTTCCGTATCTGTCGTGCGTCTCACCCCGCTTTGTTGCCGCAGCAACTTACAATTCGGGTATACTATACTATACTGTCAGCGAAATGTCAAAAGCGGAGGAACCCGATCTATGAAAATCCAAAAACTTACCGCGCTCGCCCTTGCGCTGGCGCTCCTCTTCTCTCTTGCCGCCTGCGGCGCACCCGCCGCGGAAGCGCCCGTTGAGGCCACGGAAGCCCCGGCGGAGCCGACCGAAGCGCCGGTCGCGGCGGCGGAAGAGGCGGCCGAGGCCGTCACGGTACGCCTTGCCGCGCTCACCGGCCCCACGGCCATGGGCATGGCGAAGATCTTTTCGGACGCCGACGCCGGCACGGCGGCGAACAGCTACGAATACGCGCTCTACGGCGCGGCGGACGAGCTGACGCCGCAGCTTCTGCAGGGCGGCGTGGACATCGCCGCGGTGCCGCTCAATCTTGCGAGCGTACTTTATAATAAGACCTCCGGCGGCGTGAAGCTCTGCGCCGTGGGCGTGCTGGGCGTGCTGTATATCACGGAGTTCAACGGCGAGACCGTGCAGTCTCTCGCCGATCTCAAGGGAAAAACGGTCTACGCGACCGGCAAGGGCAGCACGCCGGAATATTTCCTGCGGTATCTGCTCGCCGAGAACGGGCTTGATCCCGACACCGACGTGACCGTGGAATGGAAAAGCGAGCCGAGCGAGGTCGTCGCGCTCCTCAAGGCCGAAAACGGCGGCATTGCGATGCTGCCGCAGCCCTATGTCACCGCCGCTGCCGCGCAGCTCGGCGAGGGCTTCCGCGCCGCGGTGAGCCTTTCCGAGGCGTGGGACGCGCTCGATAACGGCAGCCGCTGCGTGACGGCGGGCGTCGTTGTCCGCACCGAGTTTGCCGAAGCCCACCCCGAGGCGGTCGAGGCGTTCCTCGCGGAGATGGCGGAGAGCGTCGATTGGGTCAACGCCAATCCCGCGGATGCCGGCGAGATCTGCGGCGCGCTCAACATCGTCAAGGCGCCCATTGCGGCGAAAGCCATCCCGAACTGCAATCTGGTGTGTCTGACCGGCGAGGAAATGATCTCCGCGGCCACCGGCACGCTGGAAACGCTCTTCGCGCTCAACCCTTCCGCCGTCGGCGGCGCGCTGCCGGGCGAGGACTTCTGGTTCGGTGCGTAAGGGCGCGAAAAAATTCAACTCCAACAGCGCCGCGGCGAGATTTTTCGCCGCGGCTCTCGCGCTTTGCGTCTGGCAGGCGGGCGCCATGGCGCTCGGGAACGATCTGCTGCTCGTAACGCCCGTCGCGGTCGCGCGGCGGCTCTGTGAGCTCATTGTTACGGCGGACTTCTGGACAACGCTCGGCTTTACCTTCTCGCGCATTTCGCTCGGCTTTCTGTTCGCGCTCGCGCTCGCGGGGATCCTCGCGGCGCTCTCCGCCGCCGTGCCATTTTTAGAGACGCTGCTGCGCCCCTACGTCGCGGCGATCCAGTCGGTGCCGGTCGCGTCGTTCATCGTGATCGCGTTTCTGTGGCTCTCGGCGCGGCGGCTTTCGACGTTTATCGCCTTTCTGATGGTCTTTCCGGTATTGTATACAAATCTGCTGCAGGGTATCCGCGCCGCCGACCGAAACCTTCTGGAAATGGCGGACGTGTTCCGTCTCTCTCCGGGCCGGCGCGTCCGGTGCATTTTCCTTCCGGCGCTGCGCCCCGCCCTGTTCGCGGGCTGCCGCGTCGCGCTCGGTCTCTGCTGGAAAGCGGGCGTCGCGGCGGAGGTCATCGGCGTTGTGGCGCGAAGCGTCGGCGGCAAGCTCTACGACGCCAAAGCGTATCTGGAGATCGCCGATCTTTTCGCGTGGACGGTCGTGATCGTCGCGGTGAGCGCTCTTTTTGAGCGCGTATTTCTCTTTCTTCTCGGCAAAATCTTTGACGCTCTGGAGCACGCGGTATGACGAACGCCATTTTGATAACAAATCTTTCAAAAAGCTACGGCGAAACGGTCGTTTTCCGCGATTTTTCGGCCAGGCTCCCGCTCGGCGAAACGACCGTCATCACCGGCGTTTCCGGCGGCGGGAAAACGACGCTGCTGCGGCTCATCCTCGGTCTTGAAACGCCGGACGGAGGCGAGATCGCCGGTGTTCCGGCGCGCCGCGCCGCGGTATTTCAGGAGGATCGGCTCTGCCCGCAGCTCACGGCGCTCGAAAACGTTCTGCTCACCGCCGGACGGAAAAAGGAGCGCGAGGCGCGCGATCTACTGGCGCGGCTCGGCCTTGGCGAGAGTCTCGCCGTTCCCGCCGCGGAGCTCTCCGGCGGGATGCGGCGGCGGTGCGCGCTCGCGCGCTCTCTCTGCGCGGAGTCTGACCTGCTTGTGCTCGACGAGCCGTTCAAGGGGCTGGATGAGGCAAACCGCCGCGCCGCCATGGACGCGGTGCGCGCCGTCTCCGATGACAAAACCGTTTTACTTGTCACCCACGACGCCGCCGAAGCCGAATTTTTCGGCGGAAACCGGCTTTCTGTCCCTTGACAGCGCGCCGTTTCCACGATAGAATACAGGCACTCCGAGGGGGAGTAGTCTGCCGCCATGCGCGGCTGCAAATCAACAGTACTCGGCGGGTCTACCGCCTGGTTTGCATGAAATGACCAGACCCGCGGACAGAACCGTGTTATCGCTTCTGTCCGCGGGTCTTTTCATCATTTGAAAAACACATCCGAACATTCATCAAGGAGGGGTTTTCTTTGAGATTCTATTGCGAAGAAGCCGAAGCCGTACTGCGCGACGTGGACAGCACATCCGAAGGTCTCACGAGCGCCGAGGCGGAAAAACGTCTCGCGGCCTACGGCAAAAACAAGCTGGCCGAGGGCAAGAAGGACTCGCTCATCAAGCGGTTCTTCCAGCAGATGGGCGACCCGATGATCATCATCCTGCTCGTCGCCGCGGCGATCAGCGGCGTGCTGGCCGTTGTGCAGGGCGAGAGCTTTGCCGACGTCATCATCATCCTCGCCGTCGTCATCATCAACGCGGTGCTCGGCGTCTATCAGGAAAGCAAGGCGGAAAAGGCCATCGAAGCCTTGCAGCAGATGTCCGCCGCCACATCCAAGGTGCTGCGCGACGGGAAGATGGTCACCATCCACAGCGAAGATCTCGTTGTGGGCGACGTGGTGATCCTCGAGGCCGGCGACGCGATCCCGGCGGACGGCCGCATTCTCACGAGCGCCAGCATGAAGATCGAGGAAGCCGCCCTCACCGGCGAGAGCGTCCCCGTGAGCAAGTTTATCGACATCATCAACCTTGCGCCCGACACGAAGGATGTCCCGCTCGGCGACCGCAAGAACATGGTGTATATGGGCTCCACGGTCGTTTACGGCCGCGGCACCGCCGTCATCACCGCCACCGGCATGGACACCGAGATGGGCAAGATCGCGGACGCCCTCTCCAATGCCGAGCAGGGCCAGACCCCGCTGCAGATCAAGCTCAGCCAGCTCTCGAAGATCCTCACCTGGCTCGTGCTCGGCATCTGCGTCATCATTTTCGCGGTGCAGCTCCTGCGCGCGGGCGGCTTCAGCTTTGAAGTCATTCTCAACTCCTTTATGATCGCGGTCTCGCTCGCCGTGGCTGCCATCCCGGAGGGTCTCGCCGCGGTCGTTACGGTCGTCCTTTCCATCGGCGTTACGAACATGTCCCGCCGCAACGCGATCATCCGCCGTCTGACGGCGGTCGAAACGCTCGGCTGCGCGCAGATCATCTGCTCGGATAAGACCGGCACGCTCACGCAGAACCGCATGACCGTCACCGACACATGGACGGACGACCCCGTCCTGCTCGCCAAGGCCATGGCGCTCTGCAGCGACGCGAAGCGAGGTCTCGGCATGCACTCCGCCGAGGGCGAGCCGACAGAGGCCGCGCTCGTCAACCACGCGCACGATCTCCGGCTCTACAAGGATGAGCTGGACGAGAAATTCCCCCGCATCGGCGAAGCGCCGTTCGATTCCGGCCGCAAAATGATGTCCACCGTCCACAACGAGAACGGCAGGACCGTGCAGTACACCAAGGGCGCGACGGAAATGCTGCTCGAGCGCTGCTCCGGCTACTGGTACGAGGGCAAGATCCTCCCGATCACGGAGGAATATAAGGAGAACGTCCGCCGCCACGCCAAGGAGTTTGCCGACCGCGCGCTGCGCGTTCTCGGCGCGGCGTTCCGCCCTTGGGACGGCGTTCCGGCGGATTACGAGGCCGAAACGCTTGAGCACGATCTCGTGTTCATCGGCTTCCTCGGCATGATCGACCCCTGCCGCCCGGAGGTCTACGGCGCGATCCGCGAATGCCGCGAGGCCGGCATCCGCCCGATCATGATCACCGGCGACCACATCGACACCGCCGTCGCCATCGCGCGCGATCTCGGCATTCTCACGGACGATACCCGCGCCATCACCGGCTCGCAGCTCAGCGAGATGAGCGACGAGGAGTTCGCGAAGGTCTTTAAGGAAATTTCCGTTTACGCCCGCGTACAGCCCGAGCACAAAACGCGCATCGTCAACGCCTGGCGCAACGCCGGGTATGTCACCGCCATGACCGGCGACGGCGTGAACGACGCGCCCTCCATCAAGTCCGCCGACATCGGCGTCGGCATGGGCATCACCGGTACGGACGTGACGAAAAACGTGGCCGACATGGTACTCGCGGACGACAACTTCGCCACGATCGTCGGCGCGGTCGAGGAAGGCCGCCGCATTTACGACAACATCCGCAAGGCCATCCAGTTCCTGCTCGGCTCGAACATGAGCGAGGTCATCAGCATCTTCGTCGCCACGCTCCTGGGCTTCACGATCCTCGAGCCGGTGCACCTGCTCTGGATCAACCTTGTGACCGACTGCTTCCCGGCGCTCGCGCTCGGCATGGAAAACGCCGAAAAGGACATCATGCAGCGCCGCCCGCGCAGCGCGAAGGCCGGCATCTTCGCCGGCGGCATGGGCGGGGATATCGCCTATCAGGGTCTGATGGTATCGGTGCTCGTGCTCGCTTCCTATTTCATCGGCCACTTCATGGAATCCGGCGTGTGGGAGATCCCGGCAAACGGCCTGAGCCCCGACGGCACGACCATGGCGTTCCTCACCATGTCCATGGCGGAAATTTTCCACAGCCTGAACATGCGTTCGCAGCGCGGCAGTCTCTTCACGATGGGCTCGCGCAACTGGGCGCTGCTCGTCTCGTCTTTCGCGGCACTGCTTCTGACGACGCTCGTGTGCGAGGTGCCGTTCATCGCCGCGGCGTTCGATTTCACCAGTGTGGAATTTAATGAGTATATCATCGCTATCGGCATGGGATTCCTCGTTATCCCGATCGTAGAGATCGTGAAATTCTTCCAGCGTCTCGCGGCAAAGAAGAAAGTCGGACAGAATTAACAATTTGTCTATGCAAATTCCTTTTTGTGTGGTATAATATGCTCACAACCACGAAAGGAGTTGGATGGAATGAAATTTACCATCACGGGCAAGAAGCTGGAAGTCAGCGAGGAACTCCGCGCCTACGCCGAGAAAAAGGTCGGCAAGATCGAACGCCTTTTCCGCAGCGGGGACAGCGAAGCCTTCATCACCTTCAGCCGCGAACGCGGTCGCTACACCGCCGAGGTCACTCTCAAAAACAACGGTATGTTCTACCGGGTGAGCGAGACGACCGGGGATATGTTCGCGTCCATTGACTCCGCCTGCGCGTCCATCGAGCGCCAGATCCGCAAGAACAAGACCCGTCTTGAGAAGAAGCTCAAGGCCGGCCCGATCGAGTGGACGGATACCGGTGTCGGCCCCGTGGACGAAGAAGAGGAAAGCGGCGATTTCACCATCGTCCGCACCAAGCGCTTCTCCATCAAGCCGATGACGCCGCAGGAGGCCATCCTGCAGATGAACCTGCTGGAGCATGAGTTCTATGCCTTCCTCAACAGCGAAGACGCGGATGCCTTTTCGGTCGTCTACCGCCGCAAGAACGGCGGCTACGGCCTGATCTCCGATACGGAGGAATAAACCGAATATACGCAAAAAGGCAGGGGCAAACGCCCCTGCCTTTTTTATGTAGAAAAGCCCCATCCGCCGCAGCGGAAGGGGTGTCGTTTGACGAAGCTCTCCCCCGCCGGAACCATCCCGCGGGGGAGAAAGCTTTATTTCAAATGCTTCTCCATATAGAAGAGCCCGTCGTCCTTCCGGCGGACGCGGTAGCCGTCCATATAGGTGTAGCCCATCTTTTCATAAAAGCCAAGCGCCGCCGTGGTGGGGATGAGCCAGGCGCGGCTGCACTGCGTATAGAGCTCATCGGCTTCCAGCGCGTGAAAAAGCATGGTGCCGTATCCCTTTCCGATGGCCTCCGGCGTGAGGAACAGTCCGTAGATCAGGCACTCGTCCTCGCCGGTCTTGCGGACGCCGCCCATGCCGAGGAGCACTTTGCCGTCGCAGAGCACATAGGTGTGTCCGGTCTCGGAAAAGCCAAGGATCGCCTCGGGGCGGTATTTCTCCACGAGCAGGGGGATCCATGGCTCCTCCTCCGGCGCGGTGTGTTTGCTGTTATATTCCAGCAGCGTCCGCGCCGCCAGACGGCTGAGCGCAGCTTCCTCTCCGGGAACAAACCGGCGTATCTCCCCTCCTGATAATGATCTGCCAACGCCATATTACCCGTCTCCGCCCGTCTTCGCAAGTCCCCTTATGCTGCACCCCGGCTCCCCGTCAGGAACGGGAGAGCCGGTGGGTCATGCGGTTCCCTCTCGGCGGCATATCCGCCGCTGCAATAAAAAGCTACAGGCAGCCGCGCAGACGCCGCCGTTTTTCTCCTCAAACCAGAGATGCAGCAAAGGCCCCCTCGGGCGAGGGGGCCTTTTTGTCAGAGTTTTTCGACAGCGTCGGCCATGCCGTCGAGCCAGTCGCCGGAGAAGACTTCCATGAGACCGCCGTCGGAGCAGGCGGCGAGACGCGGATCGATCGGGAGCTTGGCAACGTTGGGAATGCCGTGCAGCGCCGCGAGACCGTCGGCACGGCTCGCGCCGAAGATCTCATGCTTCGCGCCGCAGTCCGGGCAGACGTAATACGACATGTTCTCCACGAGACCGACGACGTTTTTCTTCATCATCGCGGCCATGTTGACCGCCTTTTCCACGATCATGCCGACGAGCTCCTGCGGGCTCGCCACAACGATCACGCCGTCCACCGGCAGCGACTGGAACACCGTCAGCGGCACGTCGCCCGTTCCGGGAGGCATATCGACGAACATATAGTCCACATCGCCCCAGTGCACATCCGTCCAGAACTGGTTGACGACGCCCGCGATCACCGGGCCGCGCCAGAGCACCGGCTCCGTCTCCTTTTCGAGCAGGAGGTTGATGCTCATCACCTTGATGCCGGTGTGGGATTCGAGCGGCTCAATGCCGTTTTCGCTCTGGAAGCAGTTGCCGTGGATGTTGAACGCCTTCGGAATGGAGGGGCCGGTGATGTCGGCGTCGAGAATGGCGGTTTTGTAGCCGCGGCGCTGCATGAGCACCGCGAGCATCGACGTGACCATCGACTTGCCGACGCCGCCCTTGCCGCTCACCACGGCGATGACCTTGCCGACGCGGGAGGCGCTGTTCAGCGGCTGAAGAAGGCTCTGCGGTTCGGTGCGCTCGCCGCAGGACGAGCCGCAGGACGAACAATCGTGCGTGCATTCACTCATAGGGTAAAAATCTCCTTGGATATGATAATGTGTGGTTTACAGCCCCAGCAGGGCGGAGGCGATGGAAAAATAGATCAGCAGGGACAGAACGTCCACGATCGTCGTGATGAACGGGCTTGCCATGACCGCGGGGTCAAACCCCAGCTTTTCCGCGAGGATCGGCAGCGAGCAGCCGACGAGCTTTGCGATGAACACGACGCACACAAGCGTCAGACACACGACCGCCGCGACGAGCGCGGTGACGCCGTTGTGGAGCAGCAGGTTGTCCACGAGCATCATTTTGGCGAAATTCGCGCCCGCGAGACACACGCCGCAGAGGACGCTCACGCGGATCTCCTTCCAGATGACCGCCCAGAGATCGGAAAACTCGATCTCGCCGAGCGCAAGACCGCGGATGACGGCGACGGACGCCTGCGTGCCGCTGTTGCCGCCTGTGCCGGAGAGCATCGGGATGAACGACGAGAGCACAAGGCAAGCCGCGAGCTGGTTTTGGAAATGGTTGATGATGAGCCCTGTGAACGTGGCCGAGAGCATGAGGATGAGAAGCCACGGGATACGCGCTTTCCATGTCTCGACAACGCTTGTATAGAGATACGGCCGCTCCGAGGGAGCCATACCGGCCATCTTTTCAATGTCCTCGGTGGCCTCTTCTTCCATAACGTCGATGGCGTCGTCTACGGTGACGATGCCGACGAGCCGGTTTTCGGTGTCCACGACCGGGAGGGCGTTGAAGTTGTATTTGGAGAACATCTGCGCGACGGTCTCCTGGTCCTCGGACGTCGTGACGGAAATGACGTTCGGCTCCATGATGTCCTCGATCACGTCGTCGTCGTCCGAAAGTATGAGCGTGCGCAGCGAGAGCGCGCCGATGAGCCGGCCCTTGTCGATCACATAGCAGGTGTTGATCGTTTCCTTATCGACGCCGGTGCGCTTGATGCGCTTGGTCGCCTCCTCCACGGTCATCTGCGGGCGGAGGGAGACGAACTCCGTTGTCATGATGCTGCCGGCGCTGTCCTCCGGATAGCGCAGGATCTCGTTGATCATCCGGCGCATGTCGGGGTCGGCCTGCCGGAGAATGCGCTTTACGACGTTCGCGGGCATCTCCTCGACGAGATCGACCGCGTCGTCCACATACAGCTCGTCCACGACCTCTTTGAGCTCGGTGTCCGAAAAGCCGCGGATGAGCAGCTCCTGCTGCTCGGGCTGCATTTCGACGAATGTTTCCGCCGCCAGCTCCTTCGGCAGCAGCCGGAAAAGGAGCGGCAGGGCAAGCTCATCCGTCTCTTCAAAAACCGCCGCCACATCCGCCGGGTTCATCGTTACGAGAATGTCCCGGAGCGCGGCGTATTTCTTCCCCTCGATCAGCGCGGAGAGCGTGCTTTCGAGAGTGACGGTAGTCTCTGCCATCGGGTCTTACCTCCTTGGATATTTATGGGGAGCTAAGACACAGGAGGGCGGATTATGCGCCGGCGGCCACAGATGCCGGCGGTGTTTCCATCGACAATCGACCCTCGCCTGTGCCGCTGGTACTGTGACCGGATTCCATGACCTTCACCTCACATAAAACAAAATAAAACTTGCCGGAGCTTTTAACTTATATATTATATGCCCAAATGCGCCGCAAGTCAAACCGAAACGGGCGTTAATTTCCGCTTTTGCCGTCGGTTTCCGGCGATTCGGCGCGCTCGATCTTTTTGATCTGCTTTTCGTATTTGGTCCGCGCGCCCATCACCTCGCGCCCGCAGCCCGTGCAGCGGAGCTTGAAGTCCGCGCCGATGCGCAGCACCTCCCACCGGCACGCGCCGCAGGGGTGATTTTTTTTCAGTACAAGAACGTCTCCGACACGGATATCCATACATATTTTCCTCCAAACTGGGAAATATCCCCACAGGGGGTGATCCAATGCATACACAGCAGCTCACGGCGCGGTTTCCGACCGGGGATGAGATGAACGCCGCGCTTGCCGACCTTCGCCGCAGCGGGGCCGTGTGCCACACCGGGGCAATCCCGTATGACGGGATAGGGCCGTCGCCGGTGCTCCGCTTCTCGGTGCGCGAAGCAGACCTTTGTCTGGCGAAGGCCATCATACGGCATGCCGGCGGACGAGTTTAGTCAAGGCAAAAGGCGGAGGGCGCGCCGCAAACCCCTCAGTCAGCCTGACGGCTGCCAGCTCCCCTGTTAGGGGAGCCAAGTTCGTTGTCGGGAAACCGGCTTTCCTCCCCTAATAGGGGAGGTGGCAAAACCGGAGGTTTTGACGGAAGGGTTTTGCGGCAAGGCAATTCCCCAGCCCCCTTTGCGCAAGGGGGCCTTTTTTATTTCTTGATCAGCTCCCAATAGGCTTTTGCGGCCTGCTCGGTCTTGTTGTCGCCGTATTCGTAGTAATGCGCGTTTTTGAGCGAGTCGGGCAGATACTGCTGCCGCACCCAGTGGCCGGGATAGGCGTGGGGGTATTTGTACCCCTGCTCACGCTCAAAGCCCGTGCCGTCGGCGTGGACATTCTGCATCTCGCGCGGGATATTGCCGCTCTTCCCGGCGCGCACGTCGGCGCGGGCCGCGTCGATCGCGGCGACGACGCTGTTCGATTTCGGCGCCGTGGCGAGCAGAATGCACGCCTGCGCGAGCGGGAGCTGCGCCTCCGGCAAGCCGAGCTGCAGAGCGTTATCCACGCACGCCTTCACGATGCTCACCGCCTGCGGGTACGCCATGCCGATGTCCTCGCTCGCCGAGCAGAGGATGCGGCGGCACGCGCCGGGCAGATCCCCGGCCTCGAGCAGCCGCGCAAGATAGTGCAGCGCCGCGTCCGGATCGGAGCCGCGCAGCGATTTCATCAGCGCGGAGACAACGTCGTAGTGCTCGTCGCCCTCGCGGTCGTAGCGCATGGCGCTCCGCTGCGTCACGGCGCGCGCGTCGTCCGGCGAGAGCACGACCTTTCCGCCGATGCGCGGCGCGGCGGTGAACAGAAGCTCCACGGCGTTGAGCGCCTTGCGCACATCGCCGCCGCAGCCCTGCGCCACGAGCGACACGACCTCGTCCGGGCAGTCGGCCTCGACGCTCTCCCGCTCGGAGAGCAGCCGAACGGCCCGGCGCACCGCGCCCTCCACGTCGCGCGCCGAGATCGCCTTGAACTCAAACACCGTGCTGCGCGAGAGGACGGCGTTGTATACATAGAAGTACGGGTTCTCCGTTGTGGACGCAATGAGCGTGATCGAGCCGTTCTCGATAAACTCCAGCAGGCTCTGCTGCTGCTTTTTATTGAAGTACTGGATCTCGTCGAGATACAGAAGAATGCCATTCGGCGCGAGCATGGTGTCCAGCTCGTCGATGATCGCGCGGATGTCCGCAAGCCCCGCGGTCGTGGCGTTGAGCTTTCGCAGCGTGCGGTTCGTCTTTTCCGCAATGATGCGCGCGACGGTCGTTTTGCCCGTGCCGGACGGGCCGTAAAAGATCATGTTCGGGATATCGCCGCTCTCGATAATGCGGCGCAGCAGCCCGCCCTTGCCGAGAATGTGGTTCTGGCCGACGACGTCGTCCAGCTCCGTCGGGCGCAGCTCGTCCGCCAGCGGGCGGTATTTTTTCTCCGGCAATCGGAACGCCTCCTTTGAAATATGCGAAGTACAAGAGAGAAACCTCTCAGTCAGCGGCTCTGCCGCTGCCAGCTCCCCTGTTAGGGGAGCCAAGCGGGGGTTCGGAAAACGGACTTGCCTCCCCTAACAGGGGAGGTGGCAAAACCGAAGGTTTTGACAGAGGGGTTTTCCCACAATTTAATCTATTATACCGTTTTTCCTCCGTCAAAACAACCGCGAATCTTGTCACGGGGCGCAGAAACGTGGTAGAATCGCGGTGAGGTGATTCTCATGCGGACAAAAGAACAGATCGATGGAATTCTCGCCGCGCTCGAGCGCGAATACCCGATGGCGGACTGCACGCTCACCGAGCGGGACGCCTGGCGGCTGCTCGTGCAGGTGCGGCTCGCCGCGCAGTGCACCGACGCACGCGTGAATCTCGTCACGCCCGCGCTCTTCGCGCGCTTCCCGACCGTGGAGGCCATGGCGGCGGCGGACATCGGCGAGGTCGAAGAGCTCATCCGCTCCTGCGGCTTTTACCACGGCAAGGCGCGCGATCTCGTCTGGCAGGCGCAGCGCATCACGGAGGTCTACGGCGGCAAGGTGCCGGACAATATGGACGATCTCCTGACGCTCCCCGGCGTGGGGCGCAAGAGCGCCAATCTCATTCTCGGCGACGTGTTCCGTCAGCCCGGCGCGGTCGTGGTGGACACGCACTGCATCCGGCTCTCGAACCGTCTGGGTCTCGTCGATAACGACAAGGACCCCGTGCGCATCGAAAAGGCGCTGCGCGCCGTCCTCCCGCCGGAGAAATCGAACGATTTCTGCCACCGGCTCGTGCTGCACGGGCGTGCCGTGTGCACCGCGCGTAAGCCGCTCTGTGACATTTGTTGCTGTGCGGCGTACTGTAAAACGTTAAATCAATAAAATTTTCTATTGCATTTCCCGCATACACGGCGTATAATCCTCATATTATTTTTTGAGATACCGCGGGAAAAAGAGGGGAAATGCAATATGACGATTTATGACCACTGGCTGTACCGGTTTCTGACGGGGCCGCTGAACAACGTGGCATGGCTGTACATCCTGCTGCCGTGCGTGTTCGCCGGGGGTATTTATCTGACCGTTGGCAGCGGAGCGGTGCAGTTCCGGCGCTTCGGTTACGCGATGAAAAACACCGCCGGAAAGCTCTTCAAAAAGCAGGAGACGGCGCACGGAGCCATCACGCCGCTGCAGGCCGTAACGACGGCGCTCGCCGCGACCGTCGGCACGGGCAACATCGTCGGCACGTCGCAGGCGATCGCCATGGGCGGCTACGGCGCGGTGTTCTGGCTGTGGATGGCGGCGCTGCTCGGCATGGTCATCAAGTATTCGGAAGTCCTTCTGGCCGTCAAATACCGCGAGCGCGACGCGCGCGGCGACTGGGTCGGCGGCCCGATGTACTATATCAAAAACGGCATGGGCAATAAGTGGAAGTGGCTCGCCGGGGCGTTCAGCGTGCTGGCGGCGCTCGCGGCGTTCGGCATCGGCAACATGTCGCAGGCCAACTCCATCGTCGGCTCGGTGACGGACGCGGTGTGCGCCGTGAACCCCGATTTCGGCGGCCAGGCGGCGCTGCGCTGGGGGCTCGGCATCGGCCTTGCGCTGCTCACGGCGCTCGTGCTCTTCGGCGGCATCAAGCGCATCGGCGCTGTTACGGAAAAACTCATTCCGTTTATGAGCGTGGCGTACATCCTTATGACGCTCATCGTCATTTTCGGCAACCTCGGCGGCGTCGGCCGGGCGTTCAAGGAGATCTTCTCCGCGGCGTTCGCGCCCCGCGCCATTCTCGGCGGCGCGGCGGGCATCACGATCCGTCAGGCGGTCGTCTGGGGATTGCGCCGGAGCGCTTTCTCCAACGAGGCCGGTCTCGGCTCCGCGCCGATCGCGCACGCCGCCGCGCATTGCGACGGCCCGGTCGAGCAGGGCATTTACGGCATTTTCGAGGTGTTCATGGACACCATCGTTATCTGTACGCTTACCGCGCTCACGATCATCATCAGCGGCGTGGATGTGACGTTCGGCGTAAAGCCCGGCAGCGCGCTCATCACGGCGGCGTTCGGCACGGTGTTCAACGGCACGTTCTCCTCGGTGTTCATCGCCGTGGCGCTCACGCTCTTTGCGTATTCAACGATCCTCGGCTGGTCGCTTTACGGCTCGCGCTGCGTGCAGTATCTGCTGGGTCTCCGCGCCGCGAAGGTCTATCAGTTCGTTTTCATTATCATGATCGTCGTCGGCAGCGTCTCCTCGCTCGACTTTGTCTGGAACATCGCCGACACGCTCAACGGTCTCATGGCGATCCCGAACTTCATCGCGCTCTTCGCGCTCAGCCCCGTGATATTCAAGATCACCAGGGAATATTTCCGCGGCGTCGATCTCGCGAGCGCCAAACACGAATAAAAAAGCAACATCCCGCCTCCATCGGAGACGGGATGTTTTGTATACGAAGGGGAAAACCCTTCCGTCAAAAACTTCGTTTTTGCCACCTCCCCTGTTAGGGGAGGCAAGATAGTTTTCTGCAAACCGGCTTGGCTCCCCTAATAGGGGAGCTGTCGCGGCGCAGCCGTGACTGAGGGGTTGCCTCCCTTGTGTAAAGGGAGGTGGGTTTTGCCGCAGGCAAAAGCCGGAGGGATTGTCAATTTCCGAAGACTACAATCCCTCAGTCAGCTTCGCTGACAGCCCCCTTTACACAAGGGGGCCTTAAAAGCGTTTTAGGATTTTGCTTCGCCGTCGGTCTTGGGTCTCGGCTTTCTGCGGCGGTGGTTGTTGCGGCGGGGCTTATCCGTGCGCTCGGCCTTGTCCCCGGCGGGGGCTGCGCTCACCGGCGGCTTTTCACCGCCGCGGCGCGCGCTGCGGTTTTCCCCGGCGGGCTTTTTCTCGCTGCGCTCCGGCTTCTTTTCCGCGCGCTCGGAGCGTTCGGGTCTTTCGGCGCGTTCCGGACGCTCGGCTCTTTCGGCACGTTCCGGACGCTCGGCTCTTTCGGTGCGCTCGGACCGTTCGGCATTCGCGCCGCCGCGCTTCCGGCGGCGGGAGCGGCTGCTTTTCTTCTCGCCGGAGGGCTTCTCCGCGCTCTGCGGCGCGGCGGACGCGGTGCGCACGTCCTCCACGATCATCGACGGCATGATCCAGCCGTTCGTCTCCGGCTCGGCGTTCTCTTCCTTGACCTTTTTGGGCTTGTTGCGGAGAAGGTCAGGCAGGGGCTGGCCCTCCGCCGGGCGGCCGCCGGGGATCTCGGCGATCTCGTCGGCATCGTAGGTGCGGATCTGCGCTTCGCCCGGGCCGTCCAGCTTTACCTTGACGTTCTGGCGCAGGAGATTGACGAGCGTGACGCTGCCGTAGCCGTCCTCGGTCTGGACGAACGCGCCGTTTTTCGGCACGTGCTTCAAAAGGTCCTCATACGCCTCCTGCTCATAGCGCAGGCAGCACATCAGCCGCCCGCACGTGCCGGAGATCTTCACCGGGTTGAGCGACATCGACTGCGTTTTCGCCATCTTCGTGCTGACGGGCTGGAAGTCGTCGAGGAACTGGTGGCAGCAGAAGGGCCGCCCGCAGATGCCGAGACCGCCGAGCATCTTCGCCTCGTCCCGCACGCCGATCTGCCGCAGCTCGATGCGCGTGCGGAACACGCCCGCAAGGTCCTTTACGAGCTCGCGGAAGTCCACGCGCCCGTCGGCGGTGAAGAAGAAGAGAATTTTATTCCCCTCAAACGAGCACTCGACGTCCACGAGCTTCATTTCGAGCTTGTGCTTTTCGATGAGCTCCCGGCAGATGCCGAGCGCTTCCTTTTCGCGCTTGCGGTTGAGCTCCGCGATGCGCAGATCGTCCGGCGTGGCGCGGCGCACGACGGGACGCAGCGGCTGCACGCAGTCGCCGTCCCCGACCATGTGATTTCCCTTGACGCACTCGCCAAGCTCCATGCCCTTGGACGTTTCCACAACGAGCGTGTCGCCCGTCCTCGCGGTCACGCCGGCGGGGTCGAAATAGTACGTCTTGCCGCGGCCGCGGAATTTTATGCTGATTACTTCTGTCACGGGATTTTCCTCATTTCCTGATGTGTGAGCGCCGGAAGTCATTTGCCGTCCGGCAGATAGGTGGATAGATAACCGGTCACGTGCTTCGGGCCGACATTCAGCCGGAGATATTCCTCCGCGCGGCGGAGAAACGCTTCGAGCGCGAGAAGCTCCCGCCGGTCGGAAACGAGCTTCACCGCGAGCTCCTCCGCCGCGGTAACGACCTCGAGAAGCTGCGCGTTATCGAGCTTTTCCATCGCTGTGCAGCAGCGCAGAAGCTCCGCGCGGTCGAGCCGCGCTTCAAGATAGCCGCGGGCGCGCTCGTTCTCCGGTGCGGCAGTCCCGCCCGCGAGCCGGATCTCGCCGCAGCGCGACTGCACCGTTTCGAGCAGCTTTTCGCGGCTTTCGGCGCAGAGAAGGAACATGACGCCGCGCGGCGGCTCTTCGAGCAGCTTCAGGAACGCGTTCTGCGCGGCGATGTTCATCGTGTCCGCTTCGGGAAAGATGTATACCTTGCCGTCGGCCTCGTTCGGCAGCACGGCGGCGTCCACGGCGAGCGCGCGGATCTGATCGACGGTGATCTCGCGCCGCAGCTTGCCGGACTTGTCCGCCGCGCGCTCGACGAGCGCCACGTCCGGATGGATGCCGGGGAACGCGCCCTGGAACACCTTGCGGCAGTGGCGGCACGCGCGGCAGGGCTTCGCGCCGCTGCTCTCACAGAGCGCCGCCGCCGCCATTTCCCGCGCGCGAGAGCGCGCCGCGTCTCCGTCGCCGGAGATTATATACGAATGCATCATCTTTTCCATATCGATTCAGTATACCATACACATTTTTAGTTTGACAAGCGTTTGCGAATTGAATACTATGGAAAAAACATCGTGAGGGGGGAGAATATGCGCGCCGCTATCTGCGACGACCGCGCCGAGGACGCGCAGCTCGTCGCGCAGTATGTCCGCGAATGGGGCGAGAGCCGGGAAGAGAGCGTCGCGCTCGAGATGTTCCCCTCCGCCGAGGCGTTCCTGTTCGCCTACGACGAGGACAAGAATTTTGACCTTCTGCTGCTCGATGTCGAGATGGGCGGCATGGACGGCGTGACGATGGCCAAGCGCGTCCGCGCGGAGAACACCGCGGTGCAGATCGTTTTCATCACCGGCTACACGGACTACATCGCCGAGGGGTACGACGTGGCGGCGCTGCATTATCTCGTAAAGCCCGTCCGCGAGGAAAAGCTCTTCGAGGTGCTCGACCGCGCCGCGGCGAAGCTGCGCAGCGACAGCCGCGCGCTCACGCTCGAGTGCGGCGGCGAGATCTTCCGCGTGCCGCTTTATGAGATCCGCTATCTCGATGTGGAGAAAAACTACACGACCGTCCACGCGAAGCGGGATTATACCGTAAAGAAAACGCTCGGCGCGCTCTCGGACGAGCTGGACGAGCGGTTTTTCCGCATCGGGCGTGCGGCGATCGTGAATCTTTCGTACATCCGCCGCGTGACGAAAACGGACGCGGTCTTATCCGACGGCGCGGCCATCCCGCTCCCGCGCGGCGCTTACGAAGCGCTCAACCGCGCCATTATCGCGTATCATTGAGAGGTGAGAGCATGAGCCTTTTTTCCCGCCGCGTCGATAAGCAGCTCGAAGCCTACCAGCGCGAGCTGGTGGACACGCATTATAAAGAGGTGGAGAACATGTACCGCCAGATCCGCGGCTGGCGGCACGACTACCGGAATCATATCCAGGTGCTCAAGGCGTTCGCCGCCAAGGGCGATATGGACGCCATCCGCGCCTATCTCGACGAGCTGGACACCGATCTGAACACCGTGGACACCGTCGTCAAAACCGGCAACGCCATGGCGGACGCCATTTTGAACAGCAAAATATCCCTCGCCAAATCGCGCGGCATCACGGTGCAGGCCGACGCGCACATCCCCGTAAAGCTCAAAATGTCGGAGCTCGATCTCTGCTGTATTCTCGGCAATCTCTTCGATAATGCCATTGAAGCGAGCATGGCCCTGCCGGAAAAGGACCGGCTCATCCGCGTGTACATGGACATGAAGGGAACGCAGCTTTATATCTCCTTCACAAACTTCACCGCCGGAAAGAAGCTGGAAAAGACCGGCGGGCGCTTCCGCACCACGAAGGGCGAGGGGCACGGCTTCGGTCTCGTGCGCATCGACGATATCGTCGCGCGGCTGGACGGGTATCTCTCCCGCAACAGCGAGGACGGCGCGTTCACGACCGAGATACTGCTCCCGCAGGTGTGAGCGAAACGGTTCATCCCCGAAAATAAGCCATTCGTCCCCGGTCTGCGCCGGGGACGAAGTTTTGTGATAGTGTTATCCTCGCAAAGAAGAGGTGGTTTCGATGAAAGAAAAAACGAAAAAGCCGCGCTACAATCTGGGGCAGAACATGCTCTGGATGCTGCGGCAGGCGCACGCGGTGCACCGGGACGATGTGCCGGTCATTACGGTCATCCGGGCGCTCGCCATGGCGGGCGTGGGCGTTTCCGGCCTTCTGCTCGCGCCGGAGATCGTCCGCTGCGTGGAGGAGGGAGCTTCCCTCTCCCGCCTTCTCACGACGATCGCCGTGCTTACTGGGGCGTTGCTCGTGTGCTCGGCGGTCAGAGACTATCTGCATCATGGGCCGCTGTTCTCGCGGGTGGATGTGCGTCTTGCGATCATCCGCAAGATCCATTATAAAGCCTGCGTGATGGCCTATCCGCTCACCGAGGACCCGGAGGTCCTCAAGCTACAGGAGCGGGCCGCCCGCGCGACCTGCAACAACCGCAGCGCGAGCGAGTCCATCTGGCTGGACGAGCAGAAGTTTCTCACCGCGGCGCTGAGCTTTGTGGTGTATCTGCTGCTGCTCACGAATACGAGCGCGTGGCTTCTCGCCGCGCTCACCGTGACGACCGCGGCGGAGTATTTCGTCAACCGGCGCATCAACGAGTGGGGCTACCGCCACCGCGACGAGGCCGCCGCGCTCGAAAAGAAAATGGACTATGTTTCCGACAAGGCGCAGAGCACCGTCCTCGGCAAGGACATCCGCATTTTCGGCATGCGCCCGTGGCTCGAAGCCGTGTATGACAAAACGCTCCGCGCGTTCGACGCCTTCGTCGAGCGGCGCGAGCGGGTGTATTTCTGGACGAACGTGATCGACGCTGCGCTCACCGCCGTGCGCAACGGCCTTGCCTATTACTTCCTGCTGCGCCAGACGCTCGCCGGGGGAATGGGTGCGGGCGACTTTCTGCTGTGCTTCTCCGCCGTCGGCGCGTATGCCGAACAGCTCAACGGCGTTCTCGCCGAGCTCGGCACGCTGCGGCGGCAGAGTCTCGATCTCTGCGTCATCCGCGAATATCTTGAGCTGCCGGAGCCCTTCCGCATGGAGGGCGGCAAGCCCCTGCCGGAGTGCCCGGACGGGAAATACGAGCTGCGGCTCGATCATGTCTCCTTCCGCTATCCCGGCGCGGACAAAGATACGCTGCACGGCATCGATCTCACGGTGCACCCCGGCGAGCGGCTCGCCGTCGTGGGCTTAAACGGCGCCGGCAAGACGACTCTCGTAAAGCTGCTCTGCGGCTTTTATGACCCGACCGAGGGGCGCGTGCTCTTAAACGGCGAGGACATCCGAAAGTTCAACCGGCAGGAGTACTACACGCTCTTCACTGCCGTGTTCCAGAAGTTCTCCGTGCTCGAAGCGACGCTGGAGGAAAACGTTGCGCAGACGCGCGAGGGCATCGACGAGGCGCGCGTGCGCGAATGTCTCGAAAAGGCGGGGCTCACCGAGCGCGTGGCGGCGCTGCCGGACGGACTCAAAACGCACATCGGCCGCCAGGTGTTCGAGGACGGCGTGCTGCTCTCCGGCGGCGAAATGCAGCGGCTCATGCTCGCCCGCGCGCTCTATAAGAACGCGCCCATCCTGCTGCTCGACGAGCCGACCGCCGCGCTCGATCCCATCGCCGAGAACGATATCTATCAGAAATACGCCGCCATGACCGTGGGGCGGACGAGCGTGTTCATCTCGCACCGCCTTGCCTCGACGCGCTTCTGCGACCGCATTCTGCTCATCGACGGCGGCGTCATCGCCGAACAGGGCAGCCACGAGGAGCTGCTCGCGCGCGGCGGAAAATACGCCGGGCTCTTTGAAGTGCAGAGCAAGTATTACCGGGAGGAGGGTGAAAACGATGGAAGAGAATAAGAAAAAAGTATCCTCGCGCGAGGCATGGCGGCTGCACCGCCGCGCGGCGAAGCTCTTTTATGCCGAACGGCCCGCGCTGCGCGCAGCAAACTGGCTTTTTGCCGCGTTCAAATCGCTCTCGCCGTATGTGCTGATCTGGCTTTCCGCGCAAATCATCGGCGAGCTCACGGGCGCGCGCGATGCGCACCGGCTCACGGTGCTCGCCGTTGCCGCCGTGGCCGCGGCGTCGCTGCTGCCGCTCATCACTGCCGCGCTCGAGCGCTGGCAGACGGTTTTGTTTGATAACTATTTCTATATCAACCAGAAGATCTATGCCAAAAAGATGCTGGACATGGATTTCCCCCGGCTGGACGATCCCAAAACGCACGACGATCTCGCCCAGATCGGCCAGAACGAAAACTGGGGCGGCTATGGCCTGGGCCGCGTGATGGATGTGGAAGTGGAGCTTCCAAAGGCTGTGTTCGGCGTTCTGGGCGTCATTGTCCTCACCGTAACGCTCTTCACGCAGCGCGTGCCGGAGAGCGCCGGGGCGTGGACGGTGCTGAATCATCCGCTGTTCATCGCGGGATTCGTGCTGCTGCTCGCGCTGCTTACGGCGCTTTCGCCGCTTTGCGAATATCGCATGGCCGTGCTCACCGCGGAGCTCGCGCCGCTCGCGCGGCTCGGCAACCGGTATGGCTTCTTTTCGGATATGGCCCTTTCCGACCGCGACCGCGCGAGCGACATCCGCATGTATAATCAGCAGGACATCTGTGATAGCTACGCCTCTTCCGACATGCCGTTCAGCGCAAACGGCCCGTTTGCAAAGCTCGCGTGGGGTCGCGGCGGCGTACTGATGATCGTGAGCGCTTCGGTCTCGGTGCTGTTCACCGCGGCGGCGTACCTCTTCGTCTGCTGCAAGGCGCTCGCGGGCGCGTTCGGCGCGGGCAGCGTTGTGCAGTATGTTGCGGCGCTCACTGCCCTCTCCGGGCACCTTACGGAGCTCCTCAACCAGAGCAGCATTGCGCGCAGCAACGCGCCGTTTCTGCAGGATCTCTTCGCCTTCCTCGATACGCCGAACGAGATGTATCAGGGCTCGCTCACGACCGAGAAGCGCTCCGACCGAAAGTACGAGATCGAGTTCCGCGATGTTTCCTTCCGCTACCCCGGCACGGAGAATTGGGCGCTGCGCCATCTGTCGGTGAAGTTTGAGATCGGAAAAAAGCTCGCCGTCGTCGGGCCGAACGGCAGCGGCAAAACAACGTTCATCAAGCTGCTTTGCCGTCTGTACGACCCTACCGAGGGTGAGATATTACTCAATGGCATAGATATTCGGAAATATAATTACCGGGAGTATATGGACGTATTCTCCGTTGTGTTCCAGGACTTTCAGCTGCTGGCGTTCTCGCTCGGGCAGAACGTGGCCGCCGCGCCGGAATATGACCGCGCGAGAGCCGAGAAAGCGCTTGCGCAGGCCGGCTTCGGCGACCGGCTCAAAGCGCTGCCGCTCGGGACGGAGACAAGCCTCTTCCGCGATTTTGACGAGAACGGCGTCGAGGTCTCCGGCGGCGAGGGGCAGAAGATCGCCATCGCCCGCGCGCTCTATAAGGACGCGCCCTTCCTCATTCTCGACGAGCCGACCGCCGCGCTCGACCCGATCGCCGAGGCGGAGATCTATGAAAAGCTCAACGACATGGTCGGCGACAAGACCGCCATTTACATTTCGCACCGGCTGAGCTCGTGCAAGTTCTGCGACGAGATCGTCGTGTTCGACGCCGGAAAGATCATCCAGCAGGGAGCGCACGAGACGCTGCTCGCGGACGAGAGCGGCGAATATGCGCAGCTCTGGAACGCGCAGGCGCAGTATTACCGCTGAGTCTCCGGCGCGTACACGGCGAAGAACCGCCGGATGCGGCGCTCGATGAGCGAAAGAGCCACGCAGAGTTTGCGCCCGCAGGCGCAAATAAAGTGCAAAGCATTTTTGCCGGCGGCGTGTACGTCGGCAAAAATACTTTTTTGACAAGCTCAACGGAGGGGGAGACCCCTCCGTTTCCGTTTTCTTGCGGCGGAGGGGTTTTCCTCGTCAAGGTCTTTTCAACGGCGGAAAAATGCGGTATACTTTTTCTGTATCTCTTAGAACAAGGAGCGATGCCGTTATGATGGATAAATCGAGAGCGTTTCTCCGCACTCTGGGTCTGCCGGGGGGCGATCTGCACGCTCTTCCGACCTCGGAGGCGACATTTCCCGGCGGAGCGCAGTTCGGCGTGGAGATCCCCACGGTGAACACCTTTGCCGCGGCAAAGGCGCTGCTGCGCGAAACGCAGCGTCTCGGCGTCACGGTCAACCGCATCGACGAAACGCTCGGGGCGTTCCGCCACACGCGCGCGGAGCTCCTCGAATATGCCGCGCTCTGCCGCGACAGCGGCGCTGCGCTCACCGTGTCGATCGGCCCACGAGCCGCGTATGACACCTCCGCCACGCGCCTTTCGCGGCAGGGCGCCGTCATCGGCTACCGGCTGCGCGGCGAGGAACAGCTCGTCCGCGCGCTTGAGGACGCGAAACGCGTGTGCGATCTCGGCATCCGGGGGCTGCTCGTATACGACGAGGGGCTGCTCTGGGTGCTCAGCGAGGCGCGGAAAACCGGCGAGCTGCCCGCGGACACGGTGCTCAAGGCGAGCGCCCACTGCGGCCACGGCAACGGCGCATCGTTCCGGCTGCTCGAGCAGTGCGGCGCGGACAGCATCAACCCCGTGCGCGATCTTTCGCTCGATATGCTCTGCGCGCTGCGCGCGAGCGTTTCCGTTCCGCTCGATGTCCACACCGACTGTCCGGAGGGCTCCGGCGGGTTCATCCGTACCTACGAAGCGCCCGAGATCGTGCGCTGCTGCGCGCCGGTGTATCTCAAGATCGGCAACAGCGCTCTCGCTGCCCACGGCTCACTGCCGACGGAGGCGGACGCCGCGCGCATGGCGCAGCAGGCCGCCATCGTGATGGAAATGCTGGAGCGGTATCTGCCCGAAGCGCGCCAGCTCGCCCGCGGCGAGGGACGCGGGCTCGTCGCCGAAGCGGAGGTCCGCGTATGAGCGAGCGCATCGAGACCGCCGCGCTGCGCGATTTTTCCGTTTCGCTCTGCCGCGCGGCGGGGCTTTCGGCGGACGATGCCGCGCTTTTGACCGACAGTATTCTCTTTGCCGAATGCCGGGGCGTCACGTCGCACGGGCTGCTGCGTCTGCCGCAGTACATTGCCCGGCTCCGCTCGGGCGCGACGGCAATGAATGTTCCGATGCCGTTCACGATGGAATCCGGCGGCACGGCGCGGCTCGATGCGCAGAACGGTCTCGGCCAGCTCGCCGGGCGGAAGGCCTCCGACAAGGCGGAGGAGCTCGCCGCAGAATACGGCGTTTCGTTCGTAGCGGTGGCAAACTCCAACCATTTCGGCACGGGCGCATGGTACGCCATCCCCGCGGCGCGGCGCGGCTTTTTCGCTTTCAACATTTCCTCGGCAGCCAGCGCCATGGCGCCGCACGGCGCGGCGCAGCCGCTTCTCGGCACCGACCCGGTCGGGCTGGCACTGCCGCGCGGCGAGGGGAAGGCTCCCCTCGCGCTCGATATGGCGCTCTCCACCGCAGCGCGCGGCAAGATCCGCTACGCCGCGCTGAACGGCACGCCGATCCCTGAGACCTGGGGGCTGGACGCGCACGGCGCGCCCACGACCGACGCTGCCGCCGTGCTCGACGGCGGCACACTCCTCCCCGCCGGCGGCGCAAAGGGGTCGGGGCTTGCGATCTTCATTGAGCTTCTCTGCGCCGTACTCACAGGCAGCGGCGCTCTCGGCGGCACGGGGCTTCTCTCCGATCTCTCGCGCCCGGCGGGAACGGGGCACATCTTCGGCTGCGTGGATATAAAGCGCTTTCTGCCGCTCAAAACGTTTGAAGCTCTGTGCGAGGAGAGCCTTTCGCGCGTCACCTCTCTTACCCCGGCGCAGCCGGGCGGCGAGATTTTGCTCCCCGGCGAGCCGGAGGAGCGCCGCGCCGCCGAGAGCGCGGCAAACGGCGTGCCGGTAGCTCCGGCGCTGCGCGATACGCTCAACGCGCTCGCCGAAGAGCTCGGCTGCGCGGCAAGAATTTAAACTTATACACTTTGGAAGGAGGACGTATCCCCCATGAAACTACGCATCGACACCTCCCGCTCCTACGCTCTCGCGCTCGAAGGCGGCGGAGCGAAGGGCGCGTACCAGATCGGCGCATGGAAGGCGCTGCGTGAGGCGGGCGTGAAGATCGACGCCGTCGCGGGCACCTCCGTCGGCGCGCTCAACGGCTCGCTCATCGTGATGGGCGATCTGGAAAAGGCGGAAAACATCTGGGAAAACATCCGCTATTCGCAGGTCATGGACGTGGACGACGAGACGATGTCGCGCCTTTTGAAGGGCGGCGTGAAGCTCGACGAGCTCGACAGCGTGGCGCAGCAGATGTTCGAAGTGATAAAAAACCGCGGCTTTGACGTTACGCCGCTGCGCAAGTGGATATCGCAGGTCGTGGACGAGAAAACGGTGCGCGAATCTCCCGTGGAGCTTTTCATCGACACGTTCTCCCTTTCGGACGGGAAGCTGCTCGAACTGCGCGCGAAGGACCTGCCGGAGGGCACGCTCTGCGACATGCTGCTCGCAAGCGCCTATCTCCCGGTGTTCCGCAGCGAAAAGCTCGGCGGCAAGCGCTACGCCGACGGCGGTCTGCGCGATGTGCTGCCGCTGCACGTGCTCATTGAGCACGGCTACAAGGACATTCTCGCGCTGCGGCTGTTCGGCATCGGCGTGGAGCGCTCGGTGAAGATCCCGGAGGATACGCGCGTCTATACCGTCGAGCCGACGGCCGATCTCGGCAGCACGCTCGAATTTGAACCGGCGCAGAGCCGGGAAAACCTGCGCGCCGGATATTACGATATGCAGCGCTTCCTCTACGGGCTGCGCGGCACGAAATACTATGTGGACTGCGATTGGGACGAGACGAAGGCGCTCTCGCTTTTGTCGGACGCCGCCTCCGCCGGGGAGAGCGTCAGCCTGCGCACGCTCTGCGAAAAGCAGCTCCCCGCGCTCGCCAAGCGGCTCGACGCGGAAAAGGGCGATTACATCGATCTCGCCGTGGCGCTCGTCGAGGCCGCGGCGGAGCACAAGGGCGTTGATCCCTGGCAGATCGTCACGGCGGACGCGCTGCTCGAGCTTGCCGGCGGCGGAGCCGCTCTCGCCGCGGCATTTGCCGAACCGGCGGCGCGCAAGCTCGCCCGGCAGGGCGGAACGGCGCGGCCGGCCCCGGCGCTGC
>OKRW01000381.1_pt1 | contig 44761 bp, 38 predicted proteins | sample 1601151 | NCBI WGS metagenome assembly OKRW01 (sample SAMEA3541471, study PRJEB24748) | human gut metagenome | biome: human gut; feature: human-associated habitat; material: faeces | place: China | collected 2012 | reverse complement strand
CTTCCAAAACCGCATACTCCAGCAGGTTATGCTCTGACAGGTAATTCATGGTCTGCGCCATTTGCTTCAGATTGAAAACTTTGGCCCATCGAGCATAGCCAGCACCCTTTCCGGCCTGCAATTTTGCCTGAATGTCCACCAGTAGATTGACCTTCGGCGGCTCCGGCTGCACGACGGTTTTTTTACGGGGCGTATGCTGTTTTTCTCCGGCCAGCACCGCACGAATTTCCGCTTCACTGTACCCGGCCCCCAGCTTGTCATCCATGCGGGCTACATTCTTCCAGCCGGGTGCTTTGAGCCGGATCGCTTTCCCGCGCCGGGATACCTCGCAGCCCATTTCGGAAAGCAGTTTCAGCAGCGCATCAAAGTCCGCTGGATTCTGCTCCAGCGCACGGTCAATCATTACTCGCAGCAGCTCTCGGTGAGAGGGCTTTGCCTGATCGCCCAGCCACTTGTTATAGCTCTTTCCATGAGGGTTCGGATTCTCTACAATGGACAGTCCGTTTTCAATGCAGATGGTATCACTTAACCTGCGAACCGCCTTGGTACTGCCCCAAAAGTTTCGGAATTTCCGGTCATATTCTAAGCTGACCGATGACCAGATAATGTGATTATGAATGTGCGACTTGTCTATGTGAGTGCAGACCACAAAGGCATGGTTGCCTTTAGTAAATCGCTTGGCAAATTCCACCCCCAGCCGGTTAGCTTCTTCCGGAGTAATCTCGCCGGGGCGGAAGGACTGGCGCACATGATAGGCAATCACATCATCCGCACCGCGCACTCGTCCGGTAGCAACGATATACTGCCTTTTTGCTAAAAGAAACTCCGCATCAACCGTTCTGCTGTCACACGCAAATCCTGCGATGAGCCTTCCATTATCTGTTTTCTGTGGATTTGCTACATAGTCGATGATGTCACTGATCGCCCGACTCTCTGTGCGGCCTTTGCCGACATGAAGTGGCATGATTCTTGTAGTTGCCATAAAAAGCCCTCCTCTCAAAATATTTTCTCTGAACTCTTTGTGCCTATCGTTGAAATAAACTCTCCTTATGGGTATAATATAAAGAAACTACCAATACCTCAAAGGAGGGATTTTATGATAGAACAGCTCATTGCTGAAGCAACCGAATGTGATTTCAAAGTTGCTCTCGAAATAAAAAAGCCAAAAAGCTGGTTAAAAAGTGTCAGTGCCTTTTCCAATGGAATTGGCGGCACTCTGTTTTTCGGAGTCTCCGATGACCGGGAGCCTATCGGCTTGTCCGATGTTCAAAAGGATGCTGAAGCGATCAGCCGCTTAATCAAAGAACGTATCACACCATTACCGCAGTTTATCTTAAAGCCATTGCAGGAAGATGGTAAAAACCTGTTGGCTCTGGAGGTTTCTCCTGGCCGCAGCACCCCATACTATTACAAGGCAGACGGAGTAATGGAAGCATACATCCGTGTTGGAAATGAAAGCGTAATTGCACCGGATTACATTGTGAATGAACTGATCTTAAAGGGAACCAATCAGTCCTTTGATACCCTAACAACAGACGCGGTAAAAAAGGATTACAGCTTTACACTTCTGGAAGCAACCTATCTGGAACGGACTGGTCTCCGCTTTGAGCCATCCGATTATGTCTCCTTCGGTTTGGCTGACAAAAATGGGTTCTTGACCAATGCCGGAAAGCTCATGACCGATCAGCACACAGTTTATAACTCCCGTATGTTCTGTACCCGGTGGAATGGCTTGGAAAAAGGCTCTATCTTTGATGATGCGCTGGACGATAAAGAATACGAAGGGAATCTGATTTATCTACTGAAAAGCGGCAGTGAATTTATTCGCAATAATTCCAAAGTCCGTTTTGTCAAAGAGGCACAGTATCGTGTAGACAAGCCGGATTATGCTGAACGAGCTGTGACAGAGGCTCTTGTCAATGCGCTTATCCATCGTGATTATATTGTGCTTGGCAGCGAAATCCATATTGATATGTTTGATGATCGGGTGGAAATCACATCTCCTGGCGGTATGTTTGGCGGCGGCTCAATTCAGGAATACGATATTTACAGTATCCGTTCCATGCGGCGAAACCCTGTGATTGCTGACCTGTTCCACCGCATGAAGTACATGGAACGCCGTGGAAGTGGCCTACGCAAAATCGTCAGTGAAACCGAAAAGCTGCCTGGATATACAGAGGCATATAAGCCCGAATTTTCCTCAACAGCGACAGATTTCAGAGTCATCTTGAAAAATGTAAACTACATCATGTGCGGTGCTTCCGCACATGATACAGCACATGATGCCGCACATGATACATCTGTGATCAGCAAGCAAAACTTGCTATTGGAATTTTGTGCAGACCCTAAAAGTCGAGATGAAATGCAAGCATATATTGATGTTTCCAGCCGTTCTCACTTCAGCAAATATTACCTCAAGCCTTTATTATCTTCTGGTAAACTTGAAATGATGTTTCCAGACAAACCCAAAAGCAAAAACCAGAAATACACTACCGTTCATTCCAAATAACCAAGAAGCAGGGCATGCATTCTTTATTCCAACAACAGGATATGTCAATGAATTAAGACATATGTGGAAAGATATGAAGGAAGGTCAGTGATGACCTTCTTTTTTCTGTGTTACGGAACACTTGCAGAAAATCTTTTCTTGTAAGAATATAAAGAAAACCCCGAAAAACTTTGATTTTTCGGGGTTTGTTGTCTTCTCTTTTGTAAGTTCTCTTGATAAAAAAATTAACGTTTGCTGAACTGTGGTGCGCGACGAGCGGATTTGAGACCGTACTTCTTACGCTCTTTCATACGTGGGTCACGTGTAAGGTATCCAGCTTTCTTAAGAACTGGTCTGTACTCAGAATCTGCCTCAAGAAGTGCTCTGGCGATACCATGACGGATTGCTCCAGCCTGTCCTGTGTATCCGCCACCTTTTACGTTAACGATTACATCAAATTTATCTGCTGTCTCTGTAGCAACTAATGGCTGACGAACAACAACTTTTAATGTCTCAAGTCCGAGATACTCATCGATATCTCTTTTATTGATTGTAATATTACCTGTTCCTGGTACAAGGTAAACTCTTGCAACTGATTTTTTTCTTCTTCCTGTTCCGTAGAATTTTGCTTTAGCCACTGTAATGTCCTCCTTTCAACCTTTCCTTAAAATGTAAGCTCAACTGGCTTCTGAGCCTGCTGCTCATGATCCGGTCCAGCATATACATGAAGCTTCTTAATCATAGATCTTCCTAAAGGTCCTTTTGGAAGCATTCCTTTAACTGCGAGTTCGATAACCTTCTCTGGTTTCTTAGCCATCATCTCTGCTAATGTAGTCTCTTTCATTCCTCCTACATACTCAGAGTGATTGTAATAAATCTTCTGGTTCATCTTCTTACCTGTTACGTTAATCTTCTCAGCGTTAACAACGATTACATAATCACCTGTGTCAACGTGTGGTGTGAACTGAGGTTTGTTCTTACCTCTTAAAACCTTAGCAACTTCTGATGCAAGGCGTCCTAATGTATATCCTGTAGCGTCAACTACATACCATTTTCTTTCAATCTTATCTGGATTAGCCATATAAGTCTTCATGGAATTCCCTCCTGTAATTCTTTAACGTTTATTTTTTTTGCTTCTCTATCGAAATCAACATGATTCCGGGGCTTTGGCCTCATGCTGTTTCTTCTTTTGCCATACTGTCATATTATATTATACTGACCCGTGTGTGTCAACCATTTTCAATACTTTTTCCGAACTTTTTCCGAACTTTTTTTACACCTCTTTTCTCATGTTTTCAGTCTCTGATTCTATCTTTTTCTTTATTTTCTGATATTTCTTTCTATTACTTCTATATCTTTCTTTTCGCATTCATGGTATCATAGTTGGGAGGTTTTGACTCAAATCATAACTTATGATTGATAAAATGATGTTGGGGGGGGAATTATTGATATGCAAAAGAAAATTGACCTGATAAATGGTCCTATTTTATCTTCACTTACAAAACTTGCTCTTCCTATCATGGCAACTTCGCTGATCCAGATGGCTTATAATATGATCGACATGATCTGGATCGGACGTCTGGGGAGTTCCGCTGTCGCTTCTGTCGGCGCTGCCGGCATGTATATGTGGCTTTCTAACGGACTTGTTACTTTAGCAAGAATGGGAGGTCAGGTTCACGTTGGTCATGCAGTTGGTGCCGGACGCACAGACTTTGCAGGGCGTTATGCCGCCACTACATTTCAGATGACGCTTCTTCTAGGAGTTTTGTATGGACTGGTATGTACGATTTTTTCCAAACCTTTGATTGCTTTCTTTCATTTGACAAGCAGATCCGTTATAAATGATGCTGTCAGCTACCTGATGATTACATGTGGGCTTGTAATATTTTCATTCTTAAATCAGATATTTACCGGACTGTTTACTGCTATCGGAAATAGTCATCCCGCCTTTCTTTCTACCAGCGTAGGACTTGTTATCAACATCATTCTGGATCCGCTTCTGATTTTCGGGATCGGTCCATTTCCTGCATTAAAAGTTGCGGGAGCAGCCATTGCGACGATCATTGCACAAATGGTTGTTACACTACTTTTTTTATTTTTTGCAAGCCAAGACCAGATTCTGTTTCACCATATTCATTTACTGCAAGCTCCAGATTCTAAGAAAGCTTCAGAAATTTTCCGTCTCGGGCTTCCTTCCTGTCTGCAGAGTCTTGTATTTACTGGCATTTCCATGACCATAGCAAGACTGGTTGCCGGATATGGTGATGCTGCAGTTGCCGTACAAAAAGTCGGCGCGCAGATTGAATCGATTTCCTGGATGACTTCAGATGGTTTTGCCTCTGCCGTCAATTCCTTTATTGCTCAGAATCACGGTGCCGGAAAAGAAGACAGGATCCATGCCGGATATCGGTCCGCTCTGAAAATCGTACTTCCGTGGGGTCTTTTCTGCACCATACTTTTGGTATGCTTTCCGACTCCGATTTTTAAAATTTTCATCACAGAACCTGATGTTATCCCGATGGGAATCAGCTACTTGATAATCCTTGGTTTTTCTCAATTATTTGCCAGCCTGGAGATTACAACCTCCGGTGCATTTTGTGGTTATGGCAGGACGCTGCCGCCTTCCATTACCGGAATTACTTTGAATCTGCTTCGAATCCCGATGGCACTTGCACTGACCGCAACGCCACTGGCACTTAGCGGAATCTGGTGGAGCATTTCCATCACTTCTATTTTAAAGGGCTTGATTCTATTTATCTGGTTCCAGCTTACTATGAAAAAGAAATAATATTACATAAAGAAAGAAGGCATAATTATGTGGACTTATAACAGTGTATTTTACCAAATTTATCCGATTGGTTTCTGTGGTGCTCCGGTGCACAATGACGGTGTAACGGTTCCCCGCATCCGCAAGATCATGGAATGGTCCGATTATCTAAAAGACCTCGGTGTGGATTCCATTTTATTAAATCCAATCTTTGATTCCGATAATCACGGATATGACACGAGAGATTTTCGAAAAATCGACTGCCGGCTTGGCACAAACGAAGATTTTTCAGATGTCTGCAAGGATTTGCATGATCACGATATCAAGATTGTACTGGACGGTGTGTTTAATCATGTCGGCCGTGGCTTTTGGGCATTTCGCGATGTCCAGGAAAAGAAATGGGACTCTCCATATAAGGATTGGTTCCACATTAATTTTGATGGTAACAGTTGTTACAACGATGGGTTCTGGTATGAAGGATGGGAAGGACATTTTGAACTGGTCAAATTAAATCTCCAAAATCCGGCAGTGGTCGATTATCTTTTGGACTGTGTCCGCTTCTGGATTGATACTTTTGACATCGATGGGCTCAGGCTTGATGTTGCATACTGCCTGGATCGCGAATTTATGAAACGTCTGCGACAGTTCACTCAGGAATTAAAGCCCGATTTTGCCTTGATCGGAGAAGTTCTTTTCGGAGATTATAACCAGATCGTCAATGATGAAATGCTTCACAGTTGCACGAATTACGAATGTTATAAAGGACTTTATTCCAGCTTCAATTGCATGAATCTTTTTGAAATCGCACATTCCCTGAACCGCCAATTTGGACCAGAGGATTGGTGCATTTACCGCGGAAAGCATCTTATGACTTTTGCAGACAACCACGATGTCACAAGACTCGCCAGCATCCTGACTAACCCGGCACATATTCCGCTGGCATACGGTCTGCTTCTTGGTATGCCAGGCATACCATGCCTTTATTATGGAAGTGAATGGGGCGAAAAGGGCGAGAAAGCACCAGACAATGATTATGCACTTCGCCCATGTTTTGATGCACCAAAACCAAATGAACTCACAAAATTCATTAAAAAATTAATCCAGATCCGTCAAAACAGTGATGCACTCTGCAATGGCTCTTACCGAAATGTAGTGATCCAGAATCATCAACTCATATTCGAGCGTTGCTCAGAAAAAGAACGTATACTGGTCACTGTCAATGCATCTGACTCACCCTATACCGCATGGCATCACGAATTGAATGGAACGGTCCATGACCTGATCAATAATACAGAAATTCATATGGACGGGAAATTAGAAATGCTGCCGTATAGTACGATGTACTTGAAATTTTAATAAGTTTTGCCCTGCGTAAAATCGAATTGGGGATGTAGTCAATCATTGATTAGCTACGTCCCCAATTCATATGAGATAGGGTTATTTTACTGCCTTGAATGCTTCATCAAGGTCTTGGATAATGTCGTCAATATTTTCAGTACCGATAGAAAGTCTGATAGTGTTTGGTTTGATTCCCTGGTCTAACAGTTCTTCTTCCGTGCACTGGCTATGTGTTGTTGTTGCCGGATGGATTACAAGTGATTTAACATCGGCTACATTTGCAAGGAGTGAGAAGAGCTCCAAATTATCGATAAAGTCTTTTGCTTTCTGTGCATCTCCTTTGATTTCGAATGTGAAGATAGATCCTCCACCGTTCGGGAAGTATTTCTTGTAAAGTTCCTGCTGCTCTGGATCTGTAGATACAGATGGGTGATTTACATGCTCTACCTGTGGATGGTTGTTCAAGTATTCTACAACTTTCAGTGCATTCTGTACATGACGCTCTACACGAAGTGAAAGTGTCTCAAGTCCCTGTAAGAACAGGAATGAATGGAATGGTGAAATTGTTGCACCTGTATCACGAAGCAGAATTGCACGGATCTTTGTAACAAATGCTGCGGCTCCAACTGCTTTTGTGAAGCTGATTCCGTGATAACTTGGGTTTGGTTCTGTCAGTGAAGGGAATTTTCCCGATGCTTCCCAATCAAATTTTCCTCCGTCTACAATGACTCCACCGATTGTTGTTCCGTGTCCACCGATGAATTTTGTTGCGGAATGTACAACGATGTCAGCACCGTACTCGATTGGTCTTACAAGATAAGGTGTTGCAAATGTGTTGTCTACTACCAACGGTACTTTATGTGCATGTGCAATTTTTGCATATTTTTCTACATCTACTACATCTGAGTTCGGATTTCCAAGTGTCTCAATGAATAATGCTTTTGTATTTTCCTGGAATGCTGCCTCAACCTCTTCCTCATTAAAAATGTCAACAAATGTTGTTGTGATTCCATACTGTGGAAGTGTGTGCTCTAATAAGTTGAAGGATCCACCATAAATATTTTTAGCTGCTACGATGTGATCACCGTTCTGTGCCAGGTTCTCGATTGTGTATGAAATTGCGGCAGCTCCGGAAGCAACTGCAAGTGCTGCAACGCCACCTTCCAGTGCTGCGATTCTCTTTTCGAATACATCTTCCGTTGGGTTTGTCAGACGTCCGTAAATGTTACCAGCATCTGCCAGACCAAATCTTGCTGCTGCATGATCGCTGTTGCGGAATACATAAGATGATGTCTGGTAAATCGGAACTGCTCTTGCATCTGTAACCGGGTCCGGCTGCTCCTGTCCTACATGTAACTGCAATGTCTCAAATTTAAATTTTCTGTTCTCTCTTGTAATTTTTTCACTCATAATCCCTATCTCCTTTTCTTCTACTAAATCTCTATTCACCTTGCCAACAATCTCACTTGTTTTTTGGGTGTGTTTTTTGCAGATTGCTCTGCTATTTTCATTGTTTCTATCAAACACATTTCCTATCTGTTTGATAGGTATATAATAGCATGACAATTCCTACCTGTCTAATATGTAAAAAAGAAAGCCGGCTATAAGTAATTCCTATAGTCAGCTTCCTGTATCTTTCTCATATTTTCATCTTCACTTCTAGCTCTGCTTTTGATCCGCTTTTATATCTTCCACGCCACGGATGTCCATGCCCATAGCTTTGTATTTTCGGATTTCTTCCAGATATTTCTGTCCCAAAGAACTAAGCGCCACACCCTTTCGCTTCAGATAACCAATCGTCATATGCTCATTGGATTTCAGCTTCACTGCACAGTAATCTTCACCGTTGAGTCCCTCACATATAATGCCACAGCAAAGTGTGTATGCATTCAACCCTACCATGAGATTTAAAAGGGTCGCCCGGTCATTCGCCCGGATCAGGCGCTTGTATTCGTAAGTACTTAACACTTCCTCTGCAAAATAGAACGAATTATAATTCCCCTGCTCAAATGCAAGACACGGGTATTCTTCCAGTTCTTCTATGGAAATCTCTTCCTTATTTGCAAGAGGATGCCCTTTCCAAAGATAAACATAGACACCACAGTCCAAAATTGGATGAAATTCCAGATCCGACTCCTTAATCATCTTCGTCAATACCTTCTGATTAAAATCATTGATATAAATAATTCCTATCTCGCTGCGGAATTCCTTTACATCTTCAATGACTTCATATGTTTTCGTCTCACGGACCGCAAACTCGTACTCATCCATGCCAAACTGTCTGACCATTTCCACAAATGCATTAACTGCAAATGTATAATGCTGCATAGACACTCCGAATTTTTTCTTTACATTTTTACGTTCGATATAATGAGACTCAATCAGTTCATATTGTTCTACAACTTGTCTTGCGTATCCCAGAAATTCGATTCCTTCCTGGGTAACCGACACCCCTCGGTTGCTTCGCTTGAATAACTCTACTCCAATCTCTGTCTCCAGCTCTTTGACTGCCTGCGACAAACTTGGCTGCGAGATAAAAAGTGCTTTTGATGCCTCATTCATAGACCCGGTATCTGCAATTGTAATCACGTATCTTAACTGTGTCAGTGTCATATCTTACACTCCTGTCTTACGTTTTAGCCTTCTTTGCATATTGGGTTTTCAATGTCTTCATTTTTCATCAGATCTGCAAGAGTAAATCGATCCGTGTACTCTATGATCACATTCCAAAGACCTTCCCAAAACTTCACTGTCCTACACTGTTCATAATGTCCGCATGCATTTGGCTCATCTTCAATGCAGCCTACCGGAGCCAGACTGCCTTCTGCTGCCCGTAAAATCTCTCCAGCTGTATATTCTTCTGGTTTTTTTGCCAGCATATAACCACCGTTATTTCCACGAAAGCTCTTTACATATCCTGATTTCGTGAGAATCGGCATGATCTGCTCCATATATTTCAGTGTAATCCCCTGTCGCTTTGAAATATCTTTTAAGCGAATATATTCACCTGTGTTATGCTCTGCAAGATCGATCATGATCCGAAGTGCATACCTTCCTTTTGTTGAAACTTTCATTATTTCACCAGTACTTTCTCGATTTCTGCCATGTACATTATGTGGTAATCTTTCTCCGGATACCATCTCTCATCGTTTTCCGGTGCATCAAAGCACTCTGGTTTCATTTCCTGATGATATAACTTCTTACATACAAAAATCATCTCTGCTTCTTCCACTCCTGTTGTTCCGTCGACCGGATAAGGATGAAGTCCAGCTGCCGCCCACTTATCCTCCACATCACGTCCACTGACTGTTCCACAGTAGTTCAGCGCTTTACGCTCCTCCTCCGGGAGAAATGATAACGTAAAGTGATCCGTCTGATCTACAAATTCTTTTGTATAACGGTTTGGGCGGATGTATGCGGTTGCAACATTCTTTCCCCACATAATACCAAGACCTCCCCAGCTTGCTGTCATCGTGTTTGACTTCTTCTCATCTCCTGCTGTAATCAGCATCCACTGTTTACTTATCTTCTTAAATGGGTTAAATTCAAGACTTTCAATTGGTACTTCATGAAATGCCATATTTCATTCACTCCTTTTATTCTTCAGTTCCATAAACCTGCACTTCTGCAATACAAGTGTCATTCCAGCTCGTCTTGAGACCTCTGTATACCTGCTCAATAATCAGCTTAAGTTCAGAGGTTTTACATGTATCTGAAAATGTGACCCAGTATTCTTTTTTTTCATCTGAAAATGTAACTTTCCGAATTAAATGGTCAGTCTGAATATCCAGTTCTTTCGGTCTGTTATTCTGCTCATACGCAGCATCATCTTTCCAGCTTCCAAGTTTCAGTGCAAGATACTTTACCGTATATGTTTTTTCAAATTTAAGTGTAAGATTTTCACCCTGTCCGTATCCTGCTACATCTTCCTGCCACGACGTCACTTCCTGACCGTCAATTGCTTTCTCGGCTGTGTTATCATCAAGTTCTGAACTCGCCTTGGAAGATACAGGCTGAATCTGTACATAAGAATCAAGATCCACAGGAGTTGCTTCGTCTACAGAAATTGTAATCTCAGCTTCTTTTTTATCTTCCTGTTCCTGCTGTTCTTCCTGCTTTCGTTCTGTCTCGTTTTTCTTCTTATTTGCCTCTATTGTCTTCTGATCCGGCAGTGCATCTTTCGGATCTGCAGTCAGCTCACCTTTCGTCTCACTGACCTGTTTTTCGAACGCATGGTAACCGGTCTGTGCAACAACAGAGCCAAGCACGACTCCAGCCAGCACAACGCCGCCTATCATGATCCATGTCCTTGATTTCTTTTTTTCCAGTTTGTACCCACAATGTGGGCAGTAAGATTCTCCATCGTTAATCGGTTTGTCACATCTTGGACACTTCATAGGTTCCACCCTCTACTTATGATAATATTTACCTTTATAATGTTGGGGCAAAAGTCCCCAACATCATTTTATATAATTATATTTTATTTTACAATGACCTTGCGGAAATTTTTCTTTCCTTTTTTCAGAACGATTCCTTCTCCGCCAAAATCTTCTCCGGCAAATGTGTGGGCAATATCTGTGATTTTCTCTCCATCTACAGACACTCCACCTTGCTGTACTGCACGGCGTGCTTCAGATTTGGAAGCTGTCAGGCCGCATTTTACAAGCAGTGTCATAATATCAATGTTGCCATCTGTAAGATCAGCCTCTGTAAGTTCTGTCTTAGGCATATCTGCTGCAGCACCTGTACTAAATAATGCCTTTGCAGCCTCCTGTGCTTTTTTAGCCTCTTCTTCACCATGAACAAGACTTGTCAGCTCAAATGCAAGGATTTCTTTCGCTTTGTTAAGCTCTGCTCCTTCCCATTTATCCATTGCGTCAATCTCTTCTAACGGAAGGAATGTCAGCATACGGATACATTTGAGAACGTCAGCATCTCCTACATTTCTCCAATACTGGTAAAACTCAAATGGGGAAGTCTTGTTTGGATCAAGCCATACCGCACCGCTCTGTGTTTTGCCCATCTTCTTTCCTTCGGAGTTCAGAAGCAGTGTAATTGTCATAGCAGAAGCATCTTTTCCAAGTTTACGACGAATCAACTCTGTACCTGCAAGCATATTGCTCCACTGATCATCTCCGCCAAATTCCAGATTACAGCCGTATTTTTGGAACAACTCATAGAAATCATACGCCTGCATGATCATGTAGTTGAACTCGAGGAAGCTAAGTCCTTTTTCCATTCTCTGCTTGTAACACTCTGCTGTCAGCATACGGTTTACAGAAAAATGCGGGCCAATTTCGCGAAGGACTTCTATATAGTTCAGCCCAAGAAGCCAGTCTGCATTATTAACCATAAGTGCTTTTCCATCTGAGAAATCGATGAAACGGCTCATCTGCTTTTTAAAGCAATCACAGTTATGCTGGATCTGCTCTGGAGTCATCATACTTCTCATATCTGTTCTTCCAGATGGATCTCCAATGTATCCTGTTCCCCCACCGATCAGAGCAATTGGTTTATTGCCTGCTTCCTGCAGACGCTTCATCAGACACAGTGCCATAAAATGTCCTACGTGAAGACTGTCCGCCGTCGGATCAAATCCAATATAAAATGTTGCTTTTCCATTGTTTACTAAATCTCTGATTCTTTCTTCATCTGTTACCTGAGCGATCAGACCTCTCGCCTGTAACTCTTCATAAATTCCCATGATTTTCTCTCCTTTATCTCATTCATATTTTTATAAGGACGATATGTTGGTTCTTATTCGCGCGAGTGCGCATCCTGCCGGAGGCTTTTTTTATATAATAGGAAATGCAATTTCCTATTATATAAAAACGTCCTTGTCCGCTACCGGACAAGGACGACATATATCGTGGTACCACCTTATTTTACTGACAGCTTACGCCTGCCAGCCTCATTAAGCCGCATTCACAGCTTAAGCACGTTAACGGGTGCTTCTCGTCACAGCCTACTCGTCCCTGCCTCAGAATACATTTCTCTTACGTTCTTTTTGATTGTACGTCTCCTCATTCTGCATGGTTCTGGATTTCGGTGTGCAGCTTTGGGATGTATTCGTAGTCTCTTCCTTCGTGCGCCTCTCACCTGCCGGCTGCTCTCTGTACGGGTGTATCCACCACTACTTCTTCCCTTCATTGCCTTTGCATATTGGTTATATTTTCTTTGCCTGCTGTTATGCTAACTGATTTGACATGCTTTGTCAAGCAGATTGTGTAATACATTTATCCAAATACATTTATCCAAGATATACATAATCCTGTTCCGGTGCCTCGGCCGGTTCAATGTGCATCAGATACAGTACCGGCTGCTCCGGTGCAAATGGCTCTGTCGGCTCAAAGGAATATCTTACACGAACACGATACCATTTCTGCATCTGAATCTCTTTCACGGCTTTCGGAATCTTGCACGGATATCCATACAGACGGACATCATCTGCACAGCAAGTCATAATTTTTCTGACAGGAACGAACATATCATTCTTCATTCCTTTCGGACGAAATGCCTGTGCGACAAACTCAATCTCTTTATCCATATACTGGTCTGGATGATCATATGCATCTACATACCAGATTCCAAAGTCTTCATCTTCAACTTTAATTGGATTTTCCTTAATATCAAATGGCAGGTCTTCAGCTGTCGGCTGAATGATCTTGCCGTCCATTCCTTCAAATATCAACTGTGCCATTGGATTCTGTACCTTAAGTGCACGTCTGAATCCGGAACGATCCACTCCTTCCGGGCAACGGTTGATAATGATAAGCTCCGACTCGGTAAGCTGCTCCATCAACATATTTCTCATGTTTTTCAGGTACATATCCAGTGTCGTTCCATTAACAGTAGAATAAATTCCCTGAATCTGCCATTTGCGTGGATACTTAAGCTGTAACAAATCTTCCAGCTTCCACATTCCATTGTATTCAATGACAACCTGTGCCGGATGATAGTTCTTCTCGCAGTTCGTAAAAAATGATGCGTTTAACTGTTCAAAATTATCTATCTTCAAAAGCACCATATCATTTTCTTCCAGATATTCCTTGGAATATTCCTCTTCACCTTCTTCACAAAGAATCAGAAGAGTAAGTCCCGGTTCGATCCATTCCTGCTCCATCAAAGTATCTTTGACAAGCAATGTCTTTCCACTGTCCAGAAATCCGGTACATATATATACTGGTGTTGGTTCCATCATTGTTTTTGCTGCTCCTTTATATCTTTACTATTGTACATGGAATAATTTAGCCAGTTCGTCTTCTTTCAGATCTGTTCCAATTACAACCATACGTCCTGCATAATCAGCCTGTCCGTCTCTGACTTCATACTCCTGCGGAACAAGATCAAACTGCTTCCAGTTTCCATCTGCCATCTGAATGATTCCTTTTGAACGAAGGATTGTTCCATAAGCATCTGTCTCAGACAATGCTTTCAATAAGTAATCCAGCTCTTCCTCTGTATATTTGTGAGCTGTCTCCTTGCCCCAGCTTGTAAATACTTCATCTGCATGATGATGGTGATGATCATGATGATGTCCACATCCGCAGCTGCATTCTTCATCATGGTCATGATGGTGATGTCCACATCCACACTCCTCGTCATGGTCATGATGATGATGGCCGCATCCGCACTCCTCGTCATGGTCATGATGGTGATGTCCACATCCGCACTCCTCATCATGGTCATGATGATGCTCATGGTGATGGCCGCATGTACACTCCTCGTCATGATCGTGATGATGCTCGAATAATCCTTCAATCTCTGCACCGTGCTCGAGAGCGTGACGGATTGCATCTCCGCTCAGCTGATCCCACGGTGTGGAAATGATTGTAGCCTTGTCATTCTTCTCTCTTAAGAGATGTACACAAGCCTCTATCTTCTCGTCTGTCATATTCTGAGTTCTGCTGATTACGATTGTTGATGCATGCTCTACCTGGTTCTCGAAAAACTCTCCGAAGTTTTCCAGGTACATTTTCGCTTTCTTACCATCTACAACTGTAATTCTTCCTTCTATTTCAATATCTGCATCTTCTTTTACATTTTCAATCGCTGCTGCAACATCAGAAAGTTTGCCGACTCCTGATGGCTCAATAATTACGTGATCCGGGTGATATTCATCCAGTACTTTTTTAAGTGCTACACTAAAATCTCCGACCAGTGTACAGCAGATGCAGCCTGAGTTCATTTCAGTAATCTCGATTCCTGCATCCTGAAGAAATCCACCATCAATACCAATTTCACCAAATTCATTTTCAATCAGCACAAGCTTCTCGCCTGCGAAAACTTTTTCAATCAGTTCTTTAATAAATGTAGTCTTTCCGGCTCCAAGGAATCCAGATATAATGTCAACTTTTGTCACGTTTATTACCTCTCTTCGATATTAAATACAAAAATAAGTTCCGTTTTTTATATTAACACAAAAAATGTTGTGTTTCAAGGCTATGTAAGCCAAAACTAACCTATTTATTTTTTCTATAAGAGTTCATCATTTATAGTTATTTTGCACAATCTTGCGTATGCATTGACTAACCCATTCGTTATTTTTTACAATAATCACATAGGATTAATCGCAATGAATGTTTGATTCTAACAATCAAAGAGTCAATGTCAAAGAGGAGGAATAATAACATGGCTGATTATGTAAAAATGTGGGAAGACCTTGGAATGGATATCAATAATCACGACAATCTCTGTCAGGTTCTTCCAACAGCAGTTGGGGATGTATTTATGACACAGGAGAACCGACCGAAAGCAATGGATTTCTGGGATATGGTCATTGCTGAGGTACATGGTATCCGCCCGGCTGAATTAATTGAGGAGCAGAAAAAAGGACGCAAAGTATTCGGAACATTTTGCGTATATGTACCAGATGAAGTTGTCATCGCTGCTAATGGTATTGTGACCGGACTCTGTGGTGGTTCCCAATTCTGGGTTCCGGACGGAGAAAAAGTCCTGCCGAAAAATATGTGCCCGCTTGTAAAAGCTTCTGTTGGTGCAAGACTTGGACGTACCTGCCCATTCTTCCGTATTGCAGACATGTATGTCGGGGAAACTACATGCGATGGCAAAAAGAAAGCTTATGAGATTCTTGGGAAAGACGTTCCGATGCATATTATGGATGTTCCTCAGATGAAACGCGAAAAAGATATTGTAAAATGGAAAGATGAAATTGCTGATTTTGCAAAAATCGTAGAAGATTTCACTGGTAACAAAGTAACACCGGAAAAGCTTGCTGAGGCAATCAAAATCTGTAACGAAAAACGAAAAGCAATGCAGAGAGTTTATGATTGCAGAAAGTCAAAATGTCTGCCAATCTCCGGACGTGATGCTCTGCTTATGACTCAGATTTCTTTCTTTGATGATCCAGTACGTTGTGCTCAGATGTGTAACCGTCTGGCTGACGAACTGGAGCAGCGCATCAAAGATGGTGTATCTGTCGTTCCGGAAGGAACAAAACGTATCCTGATCACAGGAACACCTCTTGCAGTTCCAAACTGGAAATTACACAATATTATTGAGACAAGCGGCGCTGCTGTTGTCTGTGAAGAGATGTGTACCGGAACAAGATACTTCGAAAACCTTGTTGATGAATCTGGCGAGACACTGGACGAGCAGTTCATGAATCTGTCCAGACGTTACATGAAGACAAACTGTGCTTGCTTCACACCGAACACCGGACGTATCGATGACATTCTCCGCATGGTAGATGAATACCAGGTAGATGGAGTCATCGACTGCAGCCTCATGTTCTGCTGCCTGTATGATACAGAGAAACGCGCAGTTGCCGAAGCATTAAAAGAAAAGAACATTCCGGTTCTCTCTCTGGAAACAGATTACACCGATACAGATGCTGAACAGCTCCGCACAAGAATCGGTGCATTTGTGGAGATGTTAAGCAAATAATGGAAGATAAAAACGAACACATCCGCTATTACATACTCTTTGATAATCACACCCAGGGGATGATGCTCCACGAGCTTCTGTGCGATTACGATATCCCGAATCGTATCGCACCGGCCCCTCGGGCGACAGATGGCAAAGCCGCCTGCGGAATGGCGCTTCTGATACATCCTGATGATATTGAAGCTGCCAGAACATGCATCGAAGAGAACAACGCAGAATATGTCAGCATCGTTCCATTAGAGAACCAACTGCATAAAAAGAGAGACCGATATTGTTAATTGCGTAAAAAAACGAGACATTTTTCAATGTCTCGTTTTTAATCTCATAATATGTATTACAGTAATCCACCAATTGATAAGAATAATGGTGCGAATACGAGAGATACTACTGTCATAAGTTTGATCAGGATGTTGATTGACGGTCCTGAAGTATCCTTGAACGGATCTCCTACTGTATCACCAACAACGGCTGCTTTGTGAGCCTCGCTTCCTTTTCCACCGTGATGTCCTGTCTCGATGTACTTCTTAGCGTTATCCCATGCTCCACCTGCGTTGGACATGAAGATTGCCATAAGAACACCTGATACAAGAGCTCCGGCAAGAAGTCCGCCAAGAGCCTCTACTCCAAGAACGATACCTACAACCAATGGAGCTGCTACTGCCATAACTCCTGGGAGAAGCATCTCGTGAAGAGCTGCTGTTGTAGAAATTCCTACACATGACTTGTAGTCCGGTTTCTCCTCACCTTTCATGATGCCCGGTTTCTCACGGAACTGACGTCTAACTTCCTCGATCATCTTGTAAGCTGCTTTAGATACTGACTCCATTGTAAATGCGGAGAACAGGAATGTAAGCATACCACCGATGAAGATACCGATGATTACTTTGTAATCAAGGATACTGATGGAATCAAGTTTAACTGCCTGTGCGTATGATACAAACAGTGCAAGTGCTGTAAGAGCTGCAGATCCGATAGCGAATCCTTTACCCATAGCTGCTGTTGTGTTACCAACAGAGTCAAGTTTGTCTGTGATGTCACGAACTGACTCTTCAAGACCAGACATCTCTGCAATACCACCGGCATTGTCAGCGATCGGTCCATAAGCATCAACTGCAACAGTGATACCTGTTGTTGAAAGCATACCTACGGCTGCAAGAGCAATTCCGTAAAGTCCAAATGTCTGATATGAAATAAAGATAGCTACACAGATCAGAAGAAGCGGGATAGCTGTTGATTTCATACCAACTGCAAGTCCACTAATGATTGTTGTAGCTGCACCTGTCTCAGACTGCTCTCCGATTCCCTGAACCGGTTTGTAATCTGCAGATGTGTAGTACTCTGTAATATTACCAATGATAACGCCGACAACCAGACCAGCGATGACTGCGATTGCTGCGTTCATGTTTCCAAATAATGTCCAGCTAAGTGCCAGAGATACGATGATAACTAATGCTGCAGATACATAGCTTCCTCTTGTAAGAGCTTTCTGCGGGTTAGAGTTCTCATCACCTTTTACAAAGAATGTAGCAATGATAGAAGCGATCAGTCCGCATCCGGAAATAGCCAGTGGGAATAATACTCCTTCTGTAGCTGCCACACCAACACCAAGTGTCAGAGCAGATACTAATGATCCAACATATGACTCGAACAGGTCAGCACCCATTCCTGCTACGTCACCTACGTTATCTCCAACGTTGTCAGCGATAACTGCCGGGTTACGCGGGTCATCCTCTGGAATACCAGCCTCAACTTTACCTACAAGGTCAGCTCCAACGTCAGCTGCCTTTGTATAGATTCCTCCACCTACACGTGCGAAAAGCGCGATAGATGAAGCACCAAGACTGAATCCAAATAATACGTCTGTGTTCTTAGTAAAAATGTAAACAAGGCTGACACCAAGTGCACCAAGTCCTGCTACGCACATTCCCATAACTGCTCCGCCTGAGAATGCAATTGAAAGAGCTTTGTTCATTCCGTGCTCTTTTGCAGCGTTAGCTGTTCTAACGTTAGCTTTTGTAGCAACTGTCATTCCGCAGTATCCTGCGATTGTTGAGAACAGTGCTCCAACTACGAAACAAATAGCTTCAATCCAGTTTTGAATTCCTACTCCGATCAGTACGAAAAGTACTGCAACGAAGATAACAAGAATCTTGTACTCTGCACCTAAGAATGCACGAGCACCTTCAGCGATTGCATCTGCAATCTCTTTCATTCTGTCAGTTCCAGCGTCCATTTTGCTTACTTTATTTGCAAGGTATGCAGCAAATAACAAAGCTACTACAGCCGCAACTGGAACCAAATACATGTAATTGTCCATTGTCCAATCCCTCCATAGAATTATATATCCTAGATAGTTTATCACAGAGTTCTTAATAATTCAAAGAAAAAATACAAATTTCTTATTTTTTTCTTACATTTTTCTTATATTCTTCTGTTGAAAACGTTTACAGTGGATAATCTATTGATACAAGCACCAGTCCATTCGGTGGTGCTGTAATTCCCTCGGAAGTATGTTCCTTCGCCTCAAGAATATCTCTGATTTTCTCCGGTTCATAGAATCCACGCCCCACACGGATCAACGTTCCGGCAATGATACGAACCATATTATATAGGAAGCCGTTTCCCGTTACACGAATAACGATTTCTTTTTCATTTTCTAAATTTGAATTTTTCTGTCCCCAATTCGAAGCCTGGAACTTATCCATCGGAATCTCTGTAATTGTTATTTCATGCACTGTACGCACAGTATCTTTTGCATTGGTCCGTACATTGCAGAAGCTTGCAAAATCATGCTCCCCTAAAATGTATTTCGCACCTTGTCTCATCTTTTCCACATCTAAATCGAAAGAAACGAAGGTGCTGTACCGGTTTTTCAGCGGATTTCTCACCTTCGCGTTATAAATGTGATATTCATATGTTTTGGATATCTCGTTCTGATATCTCGGATGCCAATCTATCTGCACTTCGTCAGATCTTACGATCACAATATCTTCTGGCATCTTCTGATTCAGTGCATATGCGAACCGGTCTCCCGGAATCCGGGATTCTGTATCAAAAACGGCTACATTTCCAAGTGCATGTACTCCGGAATCTGTCCGGCTTGCACCTATGATCCGGATATCTTCTCCGGTCAGTTTACTGATCTGTCTATTTAGGATTTCTTCTATTGTAATACCGTTCGGCTGAATCTGCCAGCCACAGTAATTGGTACCGTCATAGGCAACTACTATCCGAATTCTTCTCACTCTTCAAAACCTCCTGTTAAAAAATCCAGATATGAAACGGTACATATCTTCCAATCACGAATACTGCTGCCACATAAAGAATCACAATTGCATAGGCCACACGGTCACGGCTCACATAACGAAGCGGTTTCATCTTCGTACGTCCTTCTCCTCCGTGGTAGCATCTTGCCTCCATCGCCATGGCAAGGTCATTTGCATGGCGGAACGCAGATACAAAAAGCGGTACAAGGATTGGAATCATAGCTTTTGCTCTTTGAAGCATATTTCCACTTTCAAAATCTGCACCTCTGGCAATCTGTGCCTTCATAATCTTGTCCGTCTCCTCCAGAAGAATCGGGATAAAGCGAAGTGCTATAGACATTGTCATAGCGATCTCGTGAACCGGAATATGAATTTTGTTCAACGGTCCAAGCAGCTTCTCAATAGCATCTGTCAGCTCATTCGGCGTCGTTGTAAATGTCATTAGTGATGATCCAATGATCAGATAAATCAATCGGATCGCCATATACACCGCATTTACCAGCCCTTCTTCTGTGATTGTAAAGATCCACCAGTGAACTAATGTGTCACCGCCTCTTGTCAGGAACAACTGAAATAATACCGTCAACATCAGAATCATGATAATCGGCTTCAGACCTTTCACAATATAACCAAACGGTACTTTTGACAAACGTACTACCATCACAAGAAATGCGGTCGCAATGATGTATCCTGGAATACTCCGAAACAGGAATAATGAAATCAAGAATAAAAGCGTGGATACAACTTTCACTCTTGGATCCAGTCTGTGCAATATACTTTTTGCCGGATAATATTGTCCTATTGTAATGTCTCGAATCATTTTTTATATCTCCAATATCTATTTACAAGCCTTTTATCTGCTATTGTTTTCCCAATGCGTGCATAATCTCATCTGCTGCCTCTTCTACAGTTGTAGCAGTCACGCCTACCGGGAATCCTTTCATCTTCAGATCATGCATAATGTACGTCACCTGCGGTGCTGCAAGTCCGACCTGCTCCAGTTCCTGATAATGTGCGAACACATTTTTCGGGGTATCGTTATACATCACTTCACCACTGTTCATCACAATCAACCGATCCGCATATCTGGCGATGTCCTCCATACTATGGGAAACCAGAATAACCGTCAGATCCGATTCCTTGTGCAGATATGCAATCTGATCCAGGATCTCGTCGCGCCCTTTCGGATCCAATCCCGCAGTCGGCTCGTCCAGTACAAGCACCTTCGGGCGCATTGCCAGTACCCCGGCAATTGCAACTCTTCGCTTCTGCCCTCCTGAGAGTTCAAATGGTGATGATTTATAATATTTTTCTTTTAATCCTACAAGCTTCAATGCCTCCAGCGCCCGTGCCTCACACTCTTGCTGTGACAATCCCTGATTCTTCGGTCCAAAACACACATCCGTCAGCACATCTATTTCAAATAACTGATGCTCCGGATATTGAAACACAAGCCCCACCTGGCTTCTGAGTGCCCGCATATCGTACCCATCCTGGTAAATGTTCTCTCCATTATAATAGATAGCTCCGCTTGTTCCTTTGATCAGTCCATTCAGATGCTGGATCAGCGTAGACTTTCCGGAACCTGTATGTCCGATGATCCCCACAAATTCTCCATGTGGAATCTCCAGGCAAATGTCTTTTAACGCATGTTTTTCGTAGGCTGTGCCTTCACTGTATACATAATTCAAATGTTCTATTTTAATTGACATAATGCCTCCACCAGTTCTTCCTTCGTCAAAATTCCATCCGGAATGTCAAGTCCTCGTTTCTTAAGCTCGTCCGCAAGAATCGTCACCTGCGGAACATCTAATCTGTAGTGCTTCAACGTATCGACCTGAGAGAAGATTTCTTTCGGCGTTCCTTCCATCACTACATGCCCGTGATCCATAACATAAATCTTGTCTGCATCGACCACTTCTTCCATATAATGTGTGATCAGTATAACCGTAACTTTCTTCTGCTCTCTTAACTTCTGCACTGTTTTTAAAACTTCTTTTCTCCCCATCGGGTCCAGCATAGCTGTCGGCTCATCAAGAACGATGCATTTCGGCTCCATAGCGATGACCCCGGCAATTGCTACACGCTGCTTCTGTCCACCGGAAAGCTTATTTGGTGAATGATGCCGGTAAGAAATCATTCCAACAGATTTCAAACTGTCTTCTACACGTTTCCAGATTTCGTCGGTTGGTACGCCCAGATTCTCCGGGCCAAATCCAACATCTTCCTCCACGACCGTTCCGATAATCTGATTGTCTGGATTCTGAAAAACCATGCCCGCACTCTGTCTTACATTCCACAGCTCGTTCGGATCTTTTGTGTCACGTCCGTCTACCCACATCGTTCCATCAGTTGGCACAAGAAGCGCATTTATATGTTTTGCAAATGTGGACTTTCCTGAACCGTTATGACCAAGAATTGCAATAAACTGCCCTTCTTTCACATCGATATCCACCTCATCGATTGCCCGGGACTTGCCGATAATATTGCCATCTTCATCCCGTTTGTCATATTCAAATACCAGCTTGTCTGTCTGTATCATATCCATGGGCTTTTTGTGCCTCCTCTAATTTAACTGTTTACTTTTTATCTTAAACTCTCTCCGGAGCCGGGTATTCTACTCCCATTGTGTCTACCGTAACTTTTTTCATCTTCTGCTCTTCCAGTGGTCTGTCACTGTAATCGGTTGCTGTCTCAGCAATTTTATTTACAATATCCATTCCTTCTGTAATCTTACCAAATGCAGCGTAAGCTCCGTCCAGATGCGGGGAATTCTTGTGCATAATGAAGAACTGGGAACCTGCTGAATCCGGATGCATTGCTCTTGCCATAGAAAGAACACCCTCTGTGTGTCTTAAATCATTTGCAAAACCATTCTGTGAGAACTCGCCTTTGATCGTGTATCCCGGACCGCCCATGCCTGTTCCATCCGGGCATCCGCCCTGGATCATGAATCCACGAATCACTCTGTGGAAGATGAGTCCGTCATAGAATCCGTTCTGAACCAGTGAAATAAAGTTGTTCACTGTGTTCGGAGCAATTTCCGGATATAATTCTGCTTTCATAATGTCACCGTTTTCCATTTCAAATGTTACGATTGGGTTTGCCATGTTGTATACCTCTTTCTTCTATATTTTTATTTTAATTTTTCTCAGATTGTTGGAAATTACCCGAAAAACGAATCGAAATTTGCAGTCATTCTGTTCCCGGTAATTTTCGAAAATCCTGAGTAATATTGTAGCGTAGGTTAGGTGTATCGTCAATATTTCCTGATACTGATATATATATTCTATATCTGAAAGCTGGATGGTCAAACACGTTGCCTAATTAATTGTAGTGTGGTGTAAGGCGTATGAGTCCTCCTTTTTCTTCGCAGCCGGTGTTCCAGAAGTCTTCAAGTTCGAAGGTGTCGCTTTCCCCATAAGTTGCTGTTTTGATGTACATTTTTCCATCTTTTTCTTCGTATCCGGTGAGCAGGAACCAATGCCAGATATAGTCTTTGTAGGCTTCGTTCTGATGGCGCAAAAGCAGGTACGGTACAGGAATATCCTGATCTAGTTGTTCTTTAATAAATATAGCTGCTTCCTGCCATGTATGATCACCACAGAATTCTTCCATCCTGATGTAAATATCCGTGTGTTTCGCTTCATTTACATCTTGAATATATCGTCCAAGACCTTCCACGAACCAGCTAAGCTTCCGTACACCGCCAGCACGTGGTTTGAGGTAAGGTTTCATGATCTGGCTGAATGCCTTATAATCTTCTTTTGTAAGGCATTCTATATCGAATGGATAAAGCGGCTTCATCTTTTCATTCTGAAGTCCGAAATAAATGCAACTGTCGCATGCGGTCGCTGCAGCACAGCCACCCATATGCATAACCAGATTCGTGAACCAGTCCTGATTGCCTCCGTAGCACCCTTCTATTGTAAAATAATCCAGTTCTTTTTTCATATTCAGTCACTTCCTAACCAAATTTCTATATATTTTCACTTGATTTCAAAAATGCAAATGCAAAAATTATTTCTTGTATATTATATCCAACTCTGTCACTTCCTACAAGAGCGAGTCTCACAATGTCATCCCTGCCAAAACGCGCAAGAGCGATTCCTTTAACTTCGGATTGACTTCATTTTTCCAGAATGCTATTATTTTCCTAAGATGCCTGGAAAATGATTACCAAACGAATCTTAGCAATACGGCTAAACTACACATTTTCCACCCGGAAATGAACGAACATGGGCAAGGCAAATAATAAGAAAGAAGGAATCACTATGAAATTAGGTTTTATCGGCACTGGAAATATGGCGTCTGCTATTATGGGCGGTATTATAAAGAATCAGATCATCCCTGCAAATGATATTATCGGAGCAGATGTCATGGAAGCTGGACGCGAGCGTGTAAAAGAGCAGTTCAAAATTCAGGTAACTGCTGACAACCATGAAGTTATCAATAGTTCTGATATTATCATTTTATCTGTAAAACCACAGTTCTATGCAGAGGTAATTGCCGAAATCAAAGATGATGTTCGTGAAGATCAGATCATTATCACAATCGCACCAGGCAAAACTTTGGCGTGGTTAAAGGAACAGTTTGGTAAAAATGTAAAAATTGTCCGTACAATGCCAAACACCCCGGCGCTTGTAGGAGAAGGTATGACTGCCGCTTGCCCGAATGAATATATGACGAAAGAAGAGATTACTTATGTCCTCACACTTCTGGAGAGTTTCGGACGCGTTGAGATTATTCCAGAGCGCCTGATGGACACCGTTGTTTCCGTTAGTGGAAGCTCCCCGGCTTATGTATTTATGTTTATCGAAGCTATGGCTGATGCAGCCGTTTCAGGTGGTATGCCAAGAACTCAGGCTTACCAGTTCGCTGCCCAGGCAGTTCTTGGAAGTGCGAAAATGGTTCTGGAAACCGGAAAGCATCCAGGTGAGTTAAAAGATATGGTATGTTCCCCGGCAGGAACAACTATTGAAGCTGTCCGTGTCCTGGAAGAAAAAGGCTTCCGCAGCTCCGTGATCGAAGCCATGAAAACTTGTGAAGAAATTTCCAAGAGCATGTAAAAAGCTTCTTATAATTTTTTATATAAATTTTTTTAATTTTGCAAAAATGTCTTGATATTATCATTATTTTGCAATATAATTTAATCAAATTTTTATTGTATTATTAATTTTACCCAACCCAAATTTTAAGTGCGAAAAGCACTTAATCAAACATTGTGGTCGCCCGGTTCCTCAATTAACTTGGCAACAACAAAAAGGAGACGCTTCAGATTCTATTATAAATCTGAAGCGTCTCCTTTTTACACAGCTATATCAGATGTGAGATGACTCATCTATCCCAAAATTCTTATCTACCAGATAACTGTACTCGCGAAATGCTTCTTCCTGCTCAAATCCTTCGCGCAGAGATTCCCGCAATCCTTTGTAATACCAGCCAATCGTGTTCTTTTCTTTCATTCGGAAACGATTCCACAACTCTTCTCCCATGACCGGATAATCCCTGTCGATATCACGGATATTAGAAAGCTTGTCTGCCAGACCAATCATACGCACCTCATACGGTGCATTTTTCAAATGCTCAATCGTATGGCTCTTGCGCTCAAGCCATGTTTTTGACTTGTCTTCGCTCTCCTGAGCCACCAGCTCTGCCACGTGCTCAGAAAATTCCTGCGCCAGTACTTCCCGTGTAATTCCCTGACAATCCTCGATTGTATCATGCAAAAGCGCTGCACTGATGATCTCCTCATCAAAAGTCAGTGTTGCGACAATCTCGCCCACCTCCAATGGATGAACAATATACGGTCTTTTCGTCCCTTTTCGGAACTGTCCCTCATGTGCCTTTGTAGCAAATGCAATCGCACGAGCGACCATCTGCCCTTTCTTTTCTAATTCGTTCAAATTTTTATCCCCATATTCGCTGCCAGTCAACTGTCTTATTGATAAATCCTATATTACAAGCATGCTTATCAACTATTATTTAAATAATAGCATCTCGTTCTTCAAATATCAATAATTCCAGTATATAATAAATATAAATATGTATTTATAAGATGATGTTGTGGATTTTTACCTCAACTGTAATGCATAAAACATTTTTCCTGGAGGTCATTATGTCTGAATATACACAAAAATATGCATTTGTTACCGGCTCTTCCCGTGGCATCGGACGTGCGATTGCCCTTCGACTCGCGGCTGAAGGCTATCATATCTTTCTGAACTGCGCCCGCTCTTTTGACGCACTGGAAGAAACCAGACGAGAAATTGAAACGATCGGCACATGTACACTGGTGCCAGGTGACATTGGAAATCCTGATACTGTTCGGAAAATCTTCCATACGATTGCCAAGACCTGTGACCATCTGGATGTACTGGTAAACAATGCCGGGATTTCCCACATCGGGCTTCTCATGGATATGACTGATGAAGACTGGGACAAGGTGCTTTCCAGTAACCTCTCCTCCGTCTTCTACTGCTGCCGCGCTGCCATTCCTCCTATGCTGTCACACGGAAGTGGAAGGATCATCAACATTTCCTCCATGTGGGGCGTAAACGGTGCATCCTGTGAAGCGGCTTACTCTGCTTCCAAAGCCGGTGTCGGCGGGCTCACCCAGGCACTTGCCAAAGAACTGGCAAGAAGTAAAATTCCAGTCAATGCTCTTGCATGTGGTGTCATCGATACCGAAATGAATAAACAATTAGACGAAGCAGAGCGGGCAGAACTTGCGGAAGATATCCCTGCCGGACGCTTCGCCACCCCTGAAGAAGTTGCTGAAATGGTGTGGAAACTGATCTGCGCGCCAGAATATCTCACCGGACAGATCATCACATTTGACGGGGGATACTTATAAAGAAAAAAGATGCACGACTGCAGAATCTTTTTCTGCGATCATGCATCTTTTTATTGATAAATTCTTATTTATGGTCTCTGACCCATTCCACCTTCCAGTGTCAGTGTCTCACCACTCATATATTTGAAGTCAGGAGATGCAAGCTGTACACACACTCTTCCGATCTCTTTCTCTGCGTCTGCATAGTGACCTGCCGGCGGCATCTTTACATTTGCCTTAAATGCGTCCGGATAAGCCTGCTCGAATTTCTCAAGCTGTGCAGTCCATGCAAGTGGGCATACGATGTTGACATTGATTCCGTCCGGTCCCCACTCAGTTGCTGCAACTCTTGTAAGTCCACGGATTCCTTCTTTTGCTGCCGCATATGCACACTGACCATAATTACCGAAAAGTCCCGCACCGGAAGCAAAGTTGATAACGCTTCCTTTTGTCTCTTTCAAGTATGGATAGCATGCCTGCATATAATAAAATACTGCATACAATCCTGAATACATTGCCAGATCGAACTGTTCCTGCGTATGATCTGCCAGTGTAACTCCGGATGCAGAAGCCTGTGCATTGTTGATCAGCACATCGATTCGCCCAAATGTATCGATTGCCTGTTTCACAACATTGTCAACAACTGCTTTATTGTCTGCGCCTGCAGATACGTCTGCTTGTACCGGAAGTACTTTTATTCCGTACAGTCTCTCTAATTCTTCTTTTGCATCTGTCAGTTTCTGCACATTACGTCCTGTAATAACAAGATTTGCCCCCTCTTTTGCATATGCAGTTGCGATTCCATATCCGATAGATCCACATCTGCCATCACTTAATACCGCGCGTCCCGCTCCTGTGATGATCGCTGTCTTACCTGTTAAAAATCCCATATTTCCTTCTCCTTTCAATAAGCCTTTTCTTGTATAACGTACCATATCACATTTTTACACTCAATTCAATGTTTTTTTACTATTTTTCACAATTTTCTATAAATAATACGATCGATAGTTAAAAAGCAAACTATTTTTACCAAATTGAGTTAATATTATATCAAATATAGATAATTTGTAACTGTTCAGAGCCAAGCAAAATTTCATAAAACAGGTGTAAAATGCTTGCATTTTTAAGACTGTTTTTGAAATTTTATTTGGTGGATACGCCACACCGACGAAATGCGTAGCATTTTGGAGGTTGGCTCTGAATAGTTACGATAATTTGACATTTCCTGATATGTAGCCTACAGAACCTGCCACTGGCAGCTTCCTCCGGCTGCTTGGCAACGAAAAAGGCGCCATACAGCCAATGTCATGAAGTTAACATTAGCCATATAGCGACCTTATACTTACATTTCTTATTATTTACACTTCTATTCTTACATATCTTTTTCTTCGTATTTTTTATATTCATCAAACTGCGCAAGAATTGTCTCGTCCGGTGCTTTTGTAACCATACTGACGATTACGATAAAGCACAGGCTGATAACAAATCCGACTAACAAAGAATAAATTCCTGTTGCATTTCCGATTGTCTGTCCATTTACAAATGGAAGATAATCCCAGATCAGCACAGTCGCTGCTCCGGACACCAGTCCTGCCACAGCTCCCGGAAGATTCGTTCTGCGCCAGAAGAGGCTCATAACGACAAGCGGACCAAATGCTGCTCCAAGTCCTGCCCATGCATCAGATACCAGGTCCATGATAGAACTGTTCGGATCCCATGCAATGAAAAATGCTATTACAGCTACGCCAAATGTTGTCAGACGTGCTACGTTTAATACCTTCTTATCAGAAGCTTCCGGATTCAGAATGTTCTGGTAAATGTCTTTAGATACGGAAGAAGAACATACCAGAAGCTGTGAATCTGCAGTTGACATTACAGCTGCCAGGATCCCACAGATAAACAATCCTGCAATCAATGGAATCGGAATCTTTTCAATGAAAACCTTCTGGATCATCTCAATAAATACTGACTCTGCTGACGGTGCCCCCTCCGTTACTCCGAGAATCTCTGGATAAAGGAAAGCACGTCCGAGCAGTCCGATCGCAATCGTAAATCCAAGGGAAAGTACAACCCACACAATTGCAATTGCTGAAGATTTCTTCAGTTCTTTCTCGCTGCGGATTGCCATAAAACGAATCAGGATATGTGGCATACCACAATATCCAAGTCCCCATGCCATATTAGAAATAATCTCTACCGCTGTGATCGGATGATCTCCATTATATGTAAAGCTTAAGTAATTGTCCGGATTCACTCCTGTATTTGCAAGCATGTTATGAAAATCACCACCTACAAATCCCCATGTCAGCACCGGTACTGCAAGAATTGCAATCAACATCAGTAATCCCTGGAAGAAATCTGTAGAACACACTGCAAGAAATCCTCCCATAAATGTGTAGATCAGAATAACTGCCGCACCCAGAAATAAAGCTATATGGTAATCCAATCCAAATACAGTGTTAAATAGCTTACCTCCGCTTGCCAGCGCGGAAGCTGTATATACAAGAAAGAAAATGACGATAATAACTGAAGAAATACCAAGTAAAATCTTCTTTTCATCGTGATAACGGTTTCCGAAAAATTCTGGAAGCGTCATAGAATTTCCCGCTACAATTGTATATGCACGAAGTGGTCTTGCGATAATAAGCCAGTTAGCAATCGTTCCAAGTCCAAGTCCTACGGCAATCCATGCCTGCCCGGTTCCAAGTGCATATACAGAACCCGGAAGTCCCATCAGCAGCCAGCCGCTCATGTCAGATGCCTGTGCAGACATCGCAGCTACCGGAGCGGAAAGTCCTCGTCCTCCGAGGAAGAAATCGTCTGCCCCCTTCGTCTGTCTCATGCTCCAGATCCCAATTCCGATCATTCCCAAAAGATAGACGCCAAATGCAATTAATATAGATACTGTTGTTGTCATGTTCTCTCTCCTTTTCTATAATCAAAGAACGCTCTCACTTTTGAGAGCATTGTATTAATTATACTAAAAAATGAATATTTGTCAATATATGCTTTCTTGCTCATTAACGTCACCTGGTAACGACCTGGTAACATTATTCATCTGTTTCATCTGTTATACATGAAACATCAGGTCTTAGTGCTTTGTCTATTTTGCATAATCTTTTTCTCTGTTTTTTATATTTTTTGGTTAATCATAATATTGTGCAGGTGCTATACTACAGTTGTAACAAATAGAACTCATAAAATTATTCAGACTTGGAGGAAAAGATAAATGAATACTTTAAAAGCTGAAAAAAGAACACTTGCCGTAAAGGCAAAAAAATTAAGAAGAGAGGGCTATGTTACCGGTAACGTATTCGGCAAAGAGATGAAAGAGTCCATTCCAGTAAAAATGGATGCTGCCGCAGTTGACCGCCTGCTTAAGACGAGCAATAAAGGAAGCCAGATCATGTTGGATATTGACGGCGAATCCCACAATGTATTGATCAAAGAGGTTGATTATAACCCATTAAAAGGCAGAGTAGATGAGATGGATTTCCAGGCTCTTGTCAAAGATGAAGTTGTACATTCTGTTGCAGAGATTGTTCTTGTAAACCATGACAAACTTGCATCTGGTGTATTGCAGCAACAGTTAGAGGAAGTTTCTTATAAAGCACTTCCATCTGCACTTGTTGACAAAGTTGAGATTGATGTAGCAGAACTTCGTATCGGCGATACGATTAAAGTAAAAGATCTGTCACTTGCACAGGATAAAGATGTCCACTTGGTTACAGATCCTGAGACAACTGTTGTTACTGTAACTGAATCACATATTGCAATTGCTGATGACGAAGACAGTGAAGAGGCTGAGTAATCCCAGTATCGGATCATTTTCAAATTGAACATTTTGTATCTGAACAGATATCATAATTGAAATTTGTCAAACACTCATAAAAAATGAAGGCTCCTTAAGTGGGAGGCTTCATTTTTTATAAAGAGGACATAGCATTTTAAATAAACACTATGTCCTCAATTAACATTCTTATTCTATTGTTCTTATTCCACTGTTACACTCTTTGCAAGGTTTCTCGGCTTATCTACGTCTAATCCCTTTGCCACGCTCACATAATATCCCATCAACTGTAATGGAATAACTGCAAGTGATGTTGCAAAATGTGGATCTGTCTTTGGAATATAAACAGTGAAATCTGCTGTATCCTCAATATTGTAATGACCAAATGTAGTCAATCCCATAAGGTACGCTCCACGGCTCTTACATTCTACCATATTGCTGACTGTCTTCTCATAGAGATCTGGCTGTGTCAGCACTCCGATTACCAGTGTTCCATCTTCAATCAGAGAAATGGTTCCGTGTTTCAATTCTCCTGCTGCATATGCCTCAGAATGGATATAACTGATTTCTTTCATCTTCAGGCTGCCTTCCAGACTGATTGCATAATCAATTCCTCTTCCTACGAAAAATGCGTCTTTTGCATTAGCCTGCTTTGCTGCGAACCACTGGATTCTCTCTTTATCTGCAATAATCTTACTGATCTTATCCGGAATTGTCTGCAGCTCTTCAATATATCCTGTATACTGTTCTTCCGTAATCTGTCCACGAACCTTTGCAAACTGAATTGCAAGTGCATAAGTTGCAATCAGCTGTGTGCTGTAAGCTTTTGTTGTAGCTACAGAAATCTCCGGTCCTGCCAGTGTATAGAATACGTTGTCTGCTTCTCTTGCGATAGAAGATCCGATCACATTTACAATACCAAGTGTCTTAATTCCCATCTCCTTAGATTCGCGGAGTGCTGCAAGGCTGTCTGCAGTCTCTCCGGACTGACTGATGATAATGACCAGACCTTTTGGATCTAAGATTGGATTACGATAACGGAATTCGCTTGCCAGTTCCACACGTACCGGAATTCTTGCCAGGTCTTCGATGACATACTGTGCTGCCATACCTACATGATAAGCAGATCCGCATGCTACGATATAAATCTGGCTGATCTCTTTCATCTCCTCTTCGGATAATCCTACTTCCGATAAATCAATCGCTCCATTTTTCAGGACAGAATTCAAAGTGTCAGAAACTGCTTTTGGCTGCTCATGGATCTCTTTCATCATGAAATGCTCAAATCCAGCCTTTTCCGCTGCTTCTGCATCCCACTCGACCGTCTTCAACTCTTTCTGAATCTCGTCTCCGTCCAGATTGTAAAATGTAATCTCTCCTTTTCTTACGCGGGCCATCTCAAGATTTCCGATGTAATACACATTTCTTGTATATTTCAGAATAGCCGGAACATCAGATGCAATGTAAGAATTCTCACCATCTACACCAAGTATCATCGGGCTGTCTTTTCTTGCCACATAAATCTCTCCCGGATAATCCTTAAACATCATTGCCAGTGCATAAGAACCACGAATACGGATCAATGCATGATTGATTGCATCAACCGGTGTACCAAGATATTTCTTATAATAATAGTCAACTAATTTTACAGCAACTTCTGTATCTGTTGCTGAGTAAAAAGAATAACCTTTACGGATCAGCTTATCTTTCAGTTCCTGATAGTTCTCTATAATACCATTGTGAACTGCTACAACATTGCCATCATCACTGACGTGCGGATGTGCATTTGTCTCAGATGGCTCTCCATGAGTCGCCCATCTTGTATGTCCGATACCACATGTTCCAGGTACGGATTCTCCGCCATTCGTCTTCTCAGCCAGAACTTTCAGACGACCTTTTGCCTTTATGACTTCTGTCTCTTTCTCTCCATCTCTTACTGCGATTCCTGCTGAATCATATCCTCGGTACTCCAACTTAGAAAGACCATCCAACAGAATTGGTGCTGCCTGCATATCACCTGTAAATCCTACAATTCCACACATACTATAACTCCTTTCACTGTGTCTCTTGTATATGTACACTTCAAGACTCCCTTGTGAGCCCCGATACGAAATCCGGTATCTAAAAAAGCTTTTTTGCAACCGGATTTCTCTTATTTGTCATTATATAGTCAATTCTACAATCCGTGTAAGTATACCATAGAAGCTGCGCTGGCGCAAGAGATGGAGCTGATTCAAATCTATCTTTGTAATTGAGACTCAATTGTAATTGAATTTGCTTTGCCAGAGTGTATATAATATGATGACTGTCGATGAGATCGAGACATTTTATATTAACATCTCCTGCTCGATTTCCATCTTATTTTCCAATATACACTGTTTCAGTACTTCTAATTTACCGGCATTCAATGCTTCTAACTTTTTCTGCTTTTCGCTACATAGCTTAATTCCTTTTTCATTTTCCAACGCTGCCTTATAAGAGAGAACGTCCATCTTCCATGGAATCAGATTTGGAAAAATATTCTTCTCATTATACAAAAAAATCTGTATTCCACCGTAATCCATATCTCCCCAATGATAACACTGGATTTCTTCCGGTGCTGTTTTCATTAACATTTGCAAAAAGCGAACTTCCTTTGGCGAAAAGTAGCCATGACAAAAGATATATAAAACTTTTGGATCATATTCCATACTTTCATAATTCGCTTTATTCTCAATCACAATGATTTTTTCAACACTATTTCGTAAGTTTGGTACGGCATGCTCTAATGTCTGCGCATTAAGTACCGTTCCATAATAATTCAAGGAAGTGTCAATTTTCTCCTCTATCGCTGTGCCATTTCGATCTGTCATGCAATACTCCACGGCACCTTTCCATTCTAATGTCTGAGAATAACTTAATATTCCATGTGCTGCCAGTATCTCATCATCTGACATACCTTCTTCATATTGCGGAGAGTATTTCAAAGCTTCGATAACTGCACCTTGATAAATGCGTTCGAAAACTTTAGATGGCGTGATATCATTTTTCTTTTCAAATACTTTGGAGCTGAACACGCGCTTCCATTCCGGTTCCTTCAGATCAGCTAACGCTTTCAGACACTTAAGGAATTCTTCATCCTCCGCTTTGGATAACTCTTTCGTATTCCCTTTATTCAACTGTTCTAGCACATGATTACAATAAGCGAACAGACAGCTTCCGAATACATCCTCCTGCAGTTTGCACACTCTTGTTATTGCCTGTAACTGGCGTTCTCTAGGATCAATGACCCCAATTAAGTCACATAATCCAGGAATTACTTCTACCCGATAATCAATCTTCGTGATATCTGTATTCATTTCTCTCCAGTCAAAATGCAGATATTCTTCTCCGCCTAATGCTGGAATTCTTTCTAAAACTTTTGCCTGTCTGACCAGTTCATCTCTGCCACCCACTATTTTCAAAAGATCCCCATCCACCTTTGGGTGCTTCATTCCTAAGAGATTTCCTATGCGATAGTCCTTTGTATTTGTCTTATCGATCAACCATTTTGCCAACGGCAGATTCTTTTCATTATATTCCATATTTTATTCTTCGCTTTTCATCCTAACCTTACATTTCTTTTTATAACATGCGATTCCATAACTACTTGCTGAATGAGATTTATTTCATTTTGCATTTCTGGCTACCAATTTTATTGTACCATTCTATCAACCGCTTCTTCTATTTCTATTGTCTTTTCAATATGCAAAAAGAGACCGAATTTTTTCAATTTCTGCCTCTTTTCTCTTGCTCTACTCTTATTTTATCCCTGCACTCAATCTCTAATCTCTCTTAAAGATATCTCGTGTGTATACTTTTTCTTTTACATCGTCCAGACTACTATCATATCTATTGGCGACAATCGCCTGGCTTTGTTTCTTAAATTCTTCCAGATCATTAACTACTTTGCTTCCGAAGAATGTTGTACCATTTTCCAGTGTTGGCTCGTAGATAATTACCGTTGCTCCTTTTGCTTTGATACGCTTCATAACTCCCTGAATAGATGACTGACGGAAGTTATCGGAATTAGATTTCATTGTAAGACGGTAAACGCCTACGACTACTTCTTTTTCTTTGCTTGCATCGTAATCATCATTAGCCTCATAAGCACCTGTCATCTCTAACACATGTTCTGTAATGTAATCTTTTCTTGTTCGGTTAGATTCTACGATTGCAGTCATCATGTTCTGTGGGACATCCTCATAATTTGCCAAAAGCTGCTTTGTATCTTTCGGCAGACAGTAACCACCATAGCCGAAAGACGGGTTGTTATAATGACTTCCGATTCGTGGATCCAGACATACACCATCAATAATCTGCTTCGTATCCAGCCCTTTCATCTCTGCATAAGTATCCAGCTCATTAAAGTAAGATACACGCAGTGCCAGATATGTATTGGCAAACAACTTCACGGCCTCTGCCTCAGTAAATCCCATAATCAGAGTATCAATGTCTTCTTTTATTGCACCTTCCTGTAATAATCTGGCAAATGTATTCGCTGCTTTGACAAGTCTTGCATTCTCCACATCTGTTCCAACAATGATACGTGATGGATACAGATTATCATAGAGCGCCTTAGACTCTCTTAAGAACTCTGGGCTGAAAATAATATTATCGCAATGAAATTTTTCTCGAATACTTGCCGTATAACCTACCGGAATTGTGGATTTGATTACCATAATCGCATCCGGATTGTACTCAATAACTAATTTAATAACGGCTTCTACCGCTGATGTATCAAAGAAATTCTTTTTGGAATCGTAATTTGTCGGTGCTGCGATTACAACAAATTCTGCATCTTTATATGCTGATTTCGCATCTAATGTTGCTGTCAGATTTAAATCTTTCTCTGCCAGATATTTTTCAATATAATCATCCTGAATTGGTGACTTCTTCTGATTGATCAATTCCACCTTTTCCGGGATAATATCTACTGCCCATACCTCATTGTGCTGTGCCAATAATGTCGCAATTGATAATCCTACATATCCTGTTCCTGCTACTGCAATCTTCATGACTTTTATTTCTCCTTTTACATACCTTTTATAATTTTCTCAGGTAATATGTACCTATGACTGGTTCTTCATAATCTCCTGCACCGCATCATAGCTGGCGCGGTCTCCAATATCATGCCTCTTTCCGCTCATCGTCCATGCATAGACATCTGTCTGATGGCTGAGCCATGCCGCGAAACTTCCCGGTGCATCTGTACTGCAACCAGCTTTAATTGCCTCATCGATCCGTGCCACATCTTCTTCTCGATAACAATAAAATGGCGGCACTGCCAAATTCCCCTTCGGCACCTCTGGTTTTTCTTCATAAGAAATAATTTTGTCTTCTGCATCTTTTACAATAATTGCCGTCTTCTGCTGCCGCTTCAAATCATTTTCCTCATGACACATCACACACGGCGCCTGCTTTTTCTGGCTAAACTGAATGAACTCACGGAACGAGAAATCTAAAAGATTATCTCCTGCAATTACAAGAAAACTCTCTCCACTTCTCCCTTTTATAGCCTCCAGCGCAACCTGGATATCCTTCACTGCCCCAAGTCTGTGCTCATTATCCGTAGAACCATCATCCACAAGAATTACCGGCTTTTTATAATTTAAAGTCTCTTTCCAACCTTCAAAATATCCAATAAATTTGTGATTACTTACAATCACATATCCCGTAATCTCTTCCTGCTCTTCCAAGTCATCTAAAAGCCAGTTCAAAATCGGCTTCTCATTCACCGGAAGCAGCGGCTTCGGAAAATTCTCTGTCAACGGGTACAATCTCGTAGCATACCCAGCTGCTAAAACAATTGCTATCATAATAATACTCAACCTCTTTTTAAGAAAATCTTAAGAGGGTCTGACCCCCTATTTATAAAATTCCGCATACCACTGTGCAAATTTTCTTAAGCCTTCTCGCAGGCTTGTCTGTGGTTTAAATCCAAAGTCTTCTTCTAATGCTGTGGTATCTGCGTATGTTACCGGCACATCTCCCGGCTGCATTGGTACTAATTTTTTGTGCGCGTCAAAATCATAATCTTCCGGAAGTACGCCTGCGCTGATCAGTTCCTGTTGTAAAATGTCTACGAATTCCAGTAAGTTTTCCGGATGACTGTTTCCGATATTGTAAACTGCATAAGGTGGAATCGGTAACCCATCCTCGCCATTTTTCTTCTCCGGAGCTGCCTGCATTACGCGCTTTACTCCCTCTACAATATCATCTACATATGTAAAATCGCGCTTGCAATTTCCATAGTTAAAAATCTGAATCGTATCTCCGGCGCGAAGTTTATTTGTAAATCCGAAATATGCCATATCCGGTCTTCCTGCCGGTCCGTAAACTGTAAAGAACCGAAGCCCTGTCGACGGGATGTTATATAGCTTGCTATATGCATGTGCCATCAACTCATTGGATTTCTTTGTAGCTGCATATAAAGAAACCGGGTTGTCTACTTTGTCTTCTGTCGCATATGGCACCTTTTTGTTGCTTCCATATACAGAGGAGGATGAAGCATAAACCAAATGCTCCACTCCATTAGCTCCGTCATCATAAGAATGACGGCAAGCCTCCAAAATGTTATAAAATCCGATCAGATTGGACTCAATATATACATCTGGATTTGTAATTGAGTAGCGTACCCCTGCCTGAGCTGCAAGATTTACAACAACTGCCGGCTTATCCTCTGCAAATATCTGATTGATCAACACTTTGTCTGCAATGGATCCTTTGATAAATTTCCAAGTAGAACCTTCCTGCTTTCCTACCAATTCTTCTATCTGGTTCAGACGATACTCTTTAATAGACACATCGTAGTATTCATTCATATTGTCGATTCCTACAATATGTACCGGATGTACCTCCCGCAAAAGCTCCATAACAAGATTCGATCCAATAAATCCAGCAGCACCGGTTACTAAAATCACTTTATTCTCTAATGACACATTTTTTTCTTTCATGATATTACCTTTCCCACACATTATGTGCATTTTTTGTCACTGTTCCATTATAGTACATATATGATATCTTTTCTATATCAAGAAGTTTCTTTTCTCTTTTTCTTAACTGTTTGACAGATTCTGTCACATATAATAAGACAGGTAATACAACTTCCTGCCTCGCTCAATATTCTAACCTTTGTTTCTTTAATTACGTATATATCTACTAAAGTCTCACTCCATCTGCACTCTCACATACATATGCAGAATATCTTCCTTCTAACTCTGGAAATGCTTTCAAATATTCTTCTGTGACTTTCGCTTTAATGTCTTCTACCTTTTCCGGATCAACAAGAGCCATACAACACCCTTTGAATCCTGCCCCTGAGAAACGTCCACCGTAAATGCCATCTGTATTCCACATGATTTCATATAATTTTTTCAGTTCATCACAGCCACATTCATAACTGTATATAGAAGACTTTCCACTTTCAAATACAAGCTGTCCATAACCTTCCAAATCACCTTTTCGCCACAACTCGGCTCCTTTTTCTGCCCGTGCAAATTCGCTGTAGTAATGTTCCGCACGTCTGCGCCATAGCTCTGGCAAACGATCCTTATAAGCCTCGAATACTTCATACGGCACATCACGTAATCTTGTATCTGCAAATGTTCCATAATCCATGCCAGCATATCCCATCAACGCATACGCTGCCGCCTTACATTCATCCTGACGCAGGTTATATTTTGAATTCTTCAGCGAACGCTCCAGACCAGAAAAGAAAATCGCAATCTTATACGGCTTCATACTCTGACTGGTCGGGATCAACTCATAGCTGTCATCCTTCGTATCCAGATACAGAAGATGATTCTTTTTAGAAAGTACTTCACAGCTCTGGTCCAGCTTACCGCAAGACACTCCTACATACTGATTCTCCGCTGCCTTTGCAGTTAATATAAGTTCCATCGGCTCCAGATGAATATCATTCACCTTACATAATGCTGACAAAAAGCAGATAATAACCGACGCTGAGGAAGACAGCCCACCAATCGGAAGACTCCCTTCAATCACACCAGACAATCCTATCTTCAACCGATACTTTTCTCCTAACATCTTAGCTGCACCACGAAGATGATCCGCCCAATCTCCCTGCTTCTCCTCCGGCACTGCATTTACAAAAAACTGCGCACGCTTCGGAAAATTCAAAGACTGTAATTCAATGATACCATTCTGCTTCGGATGGTAAGCCATATGTATTCCTTTATCAATCGCAAGACCATTGATCTTACCGTACTGGTGATCGATATGCGCTCCTAATGGGCTTATTCGATAAGGGCAAAATGCCACATCAAACGGTTCCTGATGGTATAATCCCTCATATACTTCCACACATTTCATTTTCATAATTATCCTACCTTTAATTTATCAAATCTTTGCATAGTGTAAGCTCCACCATGTAATATGTACCTTAATATTCATTCCCTCTTGACTGCTCTATAATATCATAACTAAACATAACATTTTAGGAATATTTCCATGCAAAATATTTATTTTTTTTGGGAATATCATACTATTATAAATTACTCACTTGATCTATTAACTTTCGTACTTGATCAAATGTATCTTCATTTTCTCGAAAAGCAACTGTACAATTATGCTCCGGATATGTATCTATCTCTCCTTCTCTAACGCTATAATTTTCAATCCTATTCTTAGTTCTACTATAACGCAATGTATAATTTTGATTTGTATAATCATAATAATTTAAATCAATGTATCGTGTATTAGATACAACTGTTTCATTTCCAAATTTTTCCTTTATATATTTATTCATATATTTAAAAACTTCATCATGATCAAATCCCGTATTGCATACTTCATAATCTAATGTTGCACCTTTATCATACATATTAACTTGTCCATTTTTTTCCTTGCTCAAAAAAACAAATCTAACATCATATTCTTTTCCTTCGTGAAAAAAAGTATATTTTTCATATCCCCGCATTTTTACGTAAGCTGCTATTCCATTCTCAAGTCGTATATTATACCTACTCTTTTCTTCAGTATTATCAGAATTTACTACAAACATCGGTGATGCTTCATATTCATTATTTTCCTGTAATCCCCCACGATTTTGTAAAAAATTCTGAGTCATACTTACCATCATTACAACACCAAATGCCACATAAACAAATCTTCTTTTTTGACAATTATTTTTATTTCTTGCTATTAGAACTGTCTGATTCATAATGTATTCCACTGCATCACATACCATGCTTTGATTATAAGCAGATATTGACATCTTGGAACAAACTAGATTTAATCTTTCTTCCTTTATCACATTTTCATCTAGATTTCTGTCATAGACTTTCTTCATAATCCTCTCTAAAGTGTTATTTTTAAACAACACTTGACATAATTGATCATAAAACGGTTCTCTTCCATATTTTTTTAATACCATTTCTTCTAAATCTTTTTGATATTTTTTTGTGATAAATTTTCTTTCTACTTTATTAATTTGTCTCCTTACAGAATTCTCTAATAAATAATCAACTACCTTTTCTTCAATATATTGTATAATTTCATCTATCCAATAAACTCTCATGTACTCTCCTCATATACTTGATCTGACCAAACACTTATCAAACGATTCCTTTGAAGAAATGTATACCTTCCCTATTATTTTTTCCATATGTTTCTCATCCTGCTTAATCCGTTCAAGCCACCTGCAATGGTGGCTTTTGTCATAGTAATTACATACTTTTTCGTTTTCTATCATACTCTATCTTTTCATCCGCTGATAACAACTTTTTAAATTGCACAACCACCTTTCTTTCTATAGTCACTTTTACTACTTGCTTCTGCAATTCGTCACTTGAAGTATTATAATAAATCATATTGAACAACTTAGCAGCATTACCTTTCTCAATCTTTTTCTCATTTAACTTCTTATTCAATAAGTTCAAAATTTTCTTATTTTGTTCTGTTTCCTGATTGTCTGTTAAATAACCTTTTGCAATTGCATACCAAATTTTCTCATTTTTCAGTCCGTATTGTTCATACATGTCTAACGCTTCTTCTAACTGTGCTGTTGTATAATCGTCTGAATCTTTTCCAATGACTTCCAAAACTTCGTCTATCGTTCTTGTCGTGTCTGTATTAAATAATAATTTTCTAATATTCTCAGGCGTATTATTTATATACAGTTTTAAGATAAGTTTTGAAAGTCTTGTTATTGATAACTTATTATAAAATTTCGCCATATCTTTTGATAATGCAGTAATTTCTTCATCAGCATTCATAATTTGATTACTGATAGTTTCCAGTCCAGGTTCTCCCAAAGTACCATATTTTCTATTTAATACTTTTACTGCTGCCTTCTTATCTTGTAACTGTTTAAAATTATCCTCAACAAAATTTAGAAGTTCACTAAGATTTTCATTTTTCTCGTCAAAAATAGTGTAATGCGCATACAAAAATTTCGCAATGTCATCAATAACCTCTTTTTTGGGTGTCGCTATAAATATCCCCGCAGCCTCCACTAATATTTCCTCACTCATATACTCACTCAACGAATTATATGCTTCTACTACTTCTACAGGGAATGTGTTGTAATGTCTGAGAATCTCCTTTGCATAATCCTCCATCCTCTTATCTGATATTTCTTCTTTTAATTCTATCAACTGCTGTACTGCAAATGTAAAGTAATTCTGATATTCTCCATATGAACGTAAATGTGGGAATATGGTTTCTTCACTTATTTTAACTAACTCATCATTAACACTATTCGTTTCATGCAGTTCTTTCATCAACATGGTCAATTCATCATATTCTCTACCTGAAGAATATGATGCTTTCGTATCCAATGTCGTAAATAATGTCTGAATTTGCTTAGTTTCACAATATTTCACAAGCCTGCACACCGCAGATCTGTGTTCTTCTTTTTCAGGTGCATCACTGAATATTTTCTGTATAATACTATCAAATATTTCAATATCATTACCATAGTCTGCAAATACGCAAATTATATCTACGACCTTATCAGCGTCTTTGATTTTTCCTAGATATGAAACATATTTTGTAGTTTCATCTTCTCCCGGTTCTAAATCACATGGATATTCTATCAGCAAATTATATGTCTCAGAATTACTTTCATCAGGATCCATTGCTGCAACTGTGTTTATAATTACTTGTCTCATATTTTCCGGGATTTTTTCTCCAAATGGCGATTTAACAAGTAAATCTAATAATAGTCCATGATACTCCGCATCTCCTGCAAGATATTTAATCAACGCCAGATACTCCACATAATTGTCTTTTGTAACATAAATTGTAAAGAAATGTGTTAATGTCTCACATTCTTCATCACTGATATCAGCCCTATCTTCAACTAATTCATCCGTAATATGTACAAACATTTTTTCCGGAATGTAATCTAAAGTCTCTTCTATCGATAAATCCTGTCCCATAACAGCCAAGTTCATCAAGCCATAGGCTCCATCATCCGCATATTCCTCTATCACTTTCTTAACACTTTGCTTCACACCTGCTGAAAAATCATTTTTATATTTCAACATTGATATAATCACACGTTCTACATCTTTTTCTTGTTCCAATTTGTTCAAATACTGTTCCATTGAAACATCAAATACACTTTTATCCTCTGCGTGATTTCTAACCCAGTAATATTGATTGATATTCAACCATTCTATTCCTGTATACTCTACTGTTTTTGCACAGCCTTCTATACGCCTTGAGATTGCTCGAATAACTTCATCACAATATTGCTGATTTATACTCTCAATTAAATTAATTGCCATATTACATACTGTGAGTACATCATCTGCATCATCTTCCAAATCCAAATATTGACATATCTTTTCTGCAAAAACAGGTGTATTTTCCAACATTTTCTGCGCTGACTGCATATTCTTACTAAGCATTGTTTCCATGAATTCTTGCTGTTTTTTATCTCCAGTTAACGCACTTATTTTATCCTGTGCCATGTAAATATATGAAGCAAGTGACGGAACTTTATTATACTTCTCTGTATGAATCAAATAGTTTATAAGTGATTGATATTTAGGTTTCAACTCATATCTCTCATCTATATTTTCAAAAAAGCGTCCCACTTCTTCTGACGGTGAATCATTTTCCCCTCGGTACACTTCCACTATCTCTTCCATAGCATTCATATTAAGGAATAAGGTATCATAAAATTCATTAAAATCTGCCTGCAATACTGAAATTTTTGCAATCATGCGAATGCTATCCAATTCTGTTGCAAATCCTTTCTGAACAGTCTGCTTCTTCTCTCTCTTGCATGCAATAATCATATTATTAATAAAATTGTTAATTAGCTTCTTTACTTGTCTTGGTGTTGAAACATGTTTATGAATGACAATATTTTGAACAATTCTGCAAGCCTCTTCCATGTTTCCATTCATATATTCCATTATAAAATCCTGACAATTTTCCTGGAACAGCTCGACTGCATATTTCTTAATATTAATTTTTACCAATTCAGGAATGTATACCTTATATTGGAATAATTTGTCCAAGATAAGGTCACTATCAATTTCCGATTCTGTACTTGTTAAATTGCTGACTCTTTTTTCTTCCAACGCTTTCTTCAAAATAGCATCATCAAATGGCACAATAAAAATGCATTTATCCAAATCCATAAACACCTTTAATGCATCTAAAGCTTCTACTATTTTCGATGAATCCAAACGATCCAAATCGTCAATAATTGTGATTATTTTCTTATTTGCATATTTCTTTTCCCTTAGTACTGATTTCAAATAGTTCTCATAATCATCTCTTGTCTCCAATGGAAAATTCAATCCCACCTGTACATTCTTCTTTTCTGCCAGTTTATCCATGTATATCTTTCCATACCAGACCATAATCGGCACGATAAGAATAGTAGCTACATTTTTACAAAAACATATAAATGACGCACGTAATAGCTCTGGAAAATGTCCCAAAAACAAATTCAAAGCAATACACTTATATATAAACACCAGCAAAAAAATAAATCCTGATATTCCCAAAATCCCCCGAATAGTTTTCTTCCATCTGTGCCACCCGCTTTTTATCTGTTCCGGCGCTTTGACATGACTTTGATCATTTTCGATTTTAACGTCTTGATTTAAATATTTCTGAAGGATATGCTCAAACTCTTCTTTGCTATTAAATTTTCTTCCTTCTATACCTTGTAACAATTGTTTTAAAAAAGCTCTTCCAAACTCTTCCTTCTGATATTTCCAGGCATTGATTTCCTGAATCATATATACATCAGTCTGGTCTTGTTCTAAAACCTTTTTTAACATATTTATTAAAGAAGATTTTCCCATACCCCACTTGCCTATAATTGCCACATTAAATGGCGCATCCGTATACTCAATCATATTTTTTATATTATTAGCAATATCAACATGTCCAAAAGAATCCTGATCAACTGACTTTAATGCTTCATCTTTTATAAAATAGTTTTTCATAGCCTTTTCCTTTCGTTTAATTCCTGTATTATTATAAAATAATTTAACCATTATACTCTATGTGGTTACAAATCCCCCTTGTTATATGATACACTTCAACCAATAAAAACTGACGTCCTTCGACAAAATAAGACAGAAAACTTCCCATCTTCTGTCTTATCTCCTGTCTCATTATTCTTTTTCTCTCTTCTCCCCGTCGAATCTCTTCTATTATTTCTGGTTTATATTGTAGCAATTCCACGCTAAACGGAAGTTCTCCTGACAACCAATCTCAATTAAACCTTACAGGTGGTAATATGATTGGATCCATACCTGCTTTTTTTAATGTGTCATAAAAATATGTTCTTATAAATGAGTACAAAATCTCCATTCCTTCTTGAATCTCTCCATATGTATTCAAAAATGCGCTCTCTTCAATCTTGCCCCACTTTGCGACGCGATATACACAGCTATAATGTTCATTCCCTCTTGCCCACTCTATAATATCATAACATAACTCTTCAGGCATATTATCTTCCAGTCTTAATTCTTCAGGCAAAACATCTCGTGTATCATCTTTATTCCCCACTTAATATCCGCCCTAAATTCTTTTGTTAAACACTTAGCCCACTCGTATTCTCATTTATACTTTATCATATTTTTAGTAACCATTCAACTCAACTTTTCTTTCAACTTATTTCCATCAAATCCAATCTGTATATATGTTAACTTCCAGTATTTTTACGACTTATTTTACCGATAAAGATATACCGATTTATTAATCAAATGGTAACTCCTCCGCACTCGGAATTTACCGTTTACCACCAATTGACGTATCACTTCTGAAGAATCCTGCTGTTTCTATTTTCTCATACTCTTCACATTTTATTTTTTGTTGGCATCGGAACAAATTCCAGTTTTAATTGCATCCCTAA